>Ga0207799_100050_pt1 | contig 183164 bp, 155 predicted proteins | sample TtanPargueraPR_4_FD_187742 | JGI IMG/M metagenome (GOLD analysis project Ga0207799, IMG submission 187742) | Aerobic enrichment media microbial communities from Bioluminiscent Bay, La Parguera, Puerto Rico - Tt and M2 (SPAdes) | ecosystem: Environmental > Aquatic > Marine > Unclassified ... | reverse complement strand
TTTTTTCCGCCCGCCCCGCCGATGCTCGGCGCGGGACAAAGGGAAAACCAAAAGCTGTAAACCATTTTAAGCCCCCTTCGAGGGGGCTACCTGAGGCCTCGCGCTCTGCGGCAGCAGCCTCACTTAAAGCCCTTCTTCAAGTGCTTCATGTCCTTCATGGTAAATATGCCTTTTACCATTCGTTATATGGTGTACCATCTAATCCGACCTTGTTGCTGCCGCTGTGGACATCGTAAACATTGCCTTCGGCAAACCCCTCCGGGGGGATGGTAATCCAGGAATCGGAATTTCCGGTGAAAGGATCCATGGGGATCTGGCGGATGTATTTTTCCGTTTCCAGATCCTGTAAACTTCCCGGATAGCGCCCATGATCGGCATAATACTGGTCGATGGTATCCCGCATGATGAACAGGGTGCGGCGCAGATTGGTCTCCTTGGCGCGCACCAAGGATTTCTGGAAGCTCGGCAGGGCCATGGTGGCCAGGATGCTGATAATGGACACCACGATCATCATTTCGATCAGGGTGTAGCCCTGGCGATTCCCGAGGCTTGTGCTCTTGCTATGCTGAATAGTTGCAGAGTTGGGCATGATTACGGTACTTTTAATGGGGACACAGATTCACACAGATGAACACAGAGAAAGTTAAAAAATACCACAGAAAAATATTACCATGAAGCGCATGAAGTTCCTGAAGGAATCAATTTGTCAGTGGCCAATTGATTCACAAACACCATTGTTGATTTTTGGGAATTATCTGTGTCTATCCGTGTTCATCTGTGTCCCACAAGTATGACTTGGTGTCCCTCGTGGTTAAAATTTTTGGCCACAGATTTCCACGGATAACGACTGATCAGGCAACAGGTTTATGGACCATAGACTGTGGGTTTCCCTTTCAGCTTGACGCTTTGAGCTTGAGACTTTTTTTAACCCCTTCATGTTCTTCATGAACTTCATGGTAAAAAACTGTTTTTAGCCACAGATTCAAACAGATATCGTCGTTTTTGGCCAAATGTATTCTCAATCAGTGCAACCCGTGTTGATCTGTGGCCAAATTTTTTCACCAGTCCCGGTAATAGGTCCCATCCAGGGCCTGTTCGTCGCTTTGGGTATAGACGTCGTAGACGTCCTGGCCCCCCCAGATGTCGCTGTCCGGGTCGTCGGCATAGGATCGCAGGCCCCATTCCCCCTCTTCAGTCATGGGGTCTTTGGGAATGCGGCGCAGGAATTTCAACTTGACGGGGTCGGGGTCGTTGCTGTCGACCCCTTCCACCAGCACTTCCAGACTTTCGGGGTAGCCGTTGCTGTCCAGTGTAAGGGCAATGCGTCCGTCATCCACCATCTTTTTATAGTCGTCAATGGCCGTGCGGATCAGGCGGAGGTTCTGGCGCAGTTCGATTTCTTTGGAGCGTTTGTAGGTCATGTAGGACAGGGGCAGAATACCGCTGACGAGAATGGTCAGGATTCCCATGGCCACGATGAGTTCGATCAATGTCACGCCCGAAGAGCCCTTTCTAAAATGCATCTGATGCACCATGGCGGTGTTGTATCCTTTCTCAAAATGCTCACATACTGTCGTGTATGCTCCGCTTTTTCGGCAGGATACGCCTTGCCCTGAATCATCATCTGCAATTATATAAAAGTCTCTTTGATGCATCTTGTTATTATATCAGACACTTTCAAAGTGTAGAAGTATTGCCATACTATGAAATGATATACCCTGATCAGGCGTATCGGTGTATTTAACGATTGCAGACAAGTTGACGATAAATTAACTGCCGACGGCCCATTGGCGGTCCACCACGTGGATGTCGCGGGAAAATTCGCGTTTTTCGCGCAACTGGTTGCAGATGCTGCCGGCCTGCCCTTTGGTGGTATAGCTGCCGACAAAAATCCGGTGGAAAAATCCTTTTTGGGGAATCCGGGCGGGGATCATGAAGCACTCGTAATTCATGGCGATCAATTGCCGGGCCCTCTTTTCCGCTTCCACGCGATCGATGTAGGACCCCACATGAATGCTGTAGCGGGCCGTTTCGGGCCATGTGGTTCCGAAGGCTGAGTCCCGGATGGCCGGGACTGGTGCTTCCATCGGTGCCGAAACCGGTGGCGGCGCCTCGACCGGTGCTTCCATCCCGGCGTCTGTCAGGGGGGGCGGCGGGGCGCTTTCAACGGCCGGTGCCGGTTCGGGTTCGTCGTCGGGTATCAGTTCCCGAATGCCCTCTTCGGGCGTTACGCGCAGGCGGGGTTCTTCCCGGTGGCCGTAGGGAGCCTCGAGCGACCAGCGGTCTTCGCTGCCGGACCAGATTTCGGTGGCGTCCGCACCGGGTATTTCCTGGCTGCGAATCACCACCGGCGTGATGACCATCAGGACATCCCGCTTGGTTTCTTCGTCGTCCCGGTTGGAAAACAGGCTGCCGATGGCCGGGAAATCGCCCACGCCGGGAACTTTCCTGAAGGAGCGACTTTCGTTGTCGTTGATCAGCCCGCCGATGATAACGGTTTCGCTGTCGCGCAGGGTCAGGACACTTTGGGCGGTTCGTGTCCGGATCGGAATCTGGGGGTCATCGGGATCGGCGCTGAGATTTTCGCCCAGAGCACTTACCTCCATGGTCAGTTTGATCGTCACTTCGTCATTCATATTGATGATCGGCAGGGCTTCCAGTTTGACGCCCACATCCGTATACTGGAAGTCGGAGGTCACGTCACCGGTGTTGGAGTCGACCCGGCGGTTGACACGCAAGGGTACCCTTTCCCCCAGCAAAATGGACGCTTTTTCGCCGTTTTTGACCCGTATTTTCGGTTTGGCCAAAAGGCGTGTGTCGCCATCCTGTTTGAGGAGGTTGAGGGTGGCGGACGGCGTGGACAAGATGATATTTTTATCGGAGATACGTTTGAGGGCATAGAGGGATATGTTCGTAACGGTATCCGCATCGGCATCCACCGCATCGCTGGATTCCCCGATGCCGAAGGTCAGGCTTTCGGAGAAGGTCAGGCCGATGTTTTCCTGCAATGTCCGTGTGACTTCCAGAAATTCCACATCCAGCAGCACCTCGGCCGGAGTGCCGTCGTTGGCCTCCAACACCTTGCCGGCGATTTGGATCACCTCGCGGCTTCCCCGAATGACCACGGCATTGACGTTTTCGTTGGCAATGATGTCTTTGCTTTTGAGGATTTTGGAGAGCAGGCCCACTGCCTGTTTGGCCTCCAGGTTGGACAGATAAAAGGTTTTGATTTGCAGATCCTGGTATTCCTTGGCCTTCTGGGGTGTATCCGGGTAGATGATCATGGTTTTTTCGTTGACGACCACCGAGTTCAGGTCGTTGGCCCGCAGCAGGACGTCCACGAACCGGTCAAAAGAGACGTCCGTCATGAACATGGTCACCTTGTTGTTCTGGACATCGCGGTCGAAGATGAAATTGATCCCCGACAGTTTGGTCAGGACCTCGAAAACATTGATGATGGGGGTGTTCTTGAATTTGAACGATACCGGTGCGTCTGATTGGCCATTGATTTTGTAGGTGCCGGTGTCAAGGTCCTTTTGGCGGTAGTAACTCAATGCTTTTTGGGCCGGTTCAAAATCCGGATCGAGCTGGGTTGCTTTTTTGAAAGCCTGGCGGGCCGGTATAAATTTTTTGGTCTTCAGGTAGTTTTGTCCCTGCTTGAAGTAGTGGCGCGCATCCATCCGGCGCCGGGCAGTTTCTTCTAGCTCGGCCGCCTTGATATTGGCGGGATTCATGGCCATGCTGATGCGGAATTCATTGATGGCCTCGTTGAAAAGTTCCTGGCCCAGGTAGGATTCCCCCTTGGCGAGATGCATGTCAGAGGATTCGAACATGGAGCGTTTCAACATCAGATTGATTTCGATGTTGTCAGGATCTTCCTCGTGGGCTTTCTGAAAGAAACGGACACTGTTGTCCCAGTCACCGGCTTCGGCATATTTGTGGCCCTGGCGAAGGTATTTATAGGTATCCGTGGCGCAGCTGCCGCACACCAGCAGGACGGCGAGCAGGCCGACAAGCCCGTACATCCGGTGTGCTATTTTTGTTGCCGTCAATTTCAGCATGGCGGGTAATCCATAAATGGTTTTGGTACAATCCGGTTCGTTGAGGCGGATATTTCCAGAACGTATCTCAAAAATAATCTAAGTGCCCCTGGCGGCGTTGCGAACCGGCTCAAAATGCTCACATACTGCGTGTATGCTCCGCTTTCTCACCGCCTCACGCCTTGCCAGTAACCCTAATCTTAATTTTTCTGTCCCGTGATAGAAATATATAATAATTTCCTTAGCATGAATTCACCTGGAACGCCAGATGACCGTTACAGTTCGTCAAAATTGATTTTCAGCGGGTCCGGCAGGTTGTTTGCCGTAATCGTGGCGGATTTTTCAGATACTTCTTTGACAATGTATTTCCCGTCGATACGGTCCCCCTGGGTAACCACCAGGACCTGTTTGCCCCGCTGGAGAAAAAGATAGGCGGTGCGGCCGTGGCGGTAGGAGCCGAAGGCCTTGAAGCGGCGGAAATGCTCTTCGATTTTCTGCCGGTCGCTTTTGGGCGGTGGGAGTGGCTTTTGGGCCCGAGGCTTCGGTTTATCCGCACTGGCGCGCTTGGGTGTCGTGGGTTTTTGAAACAAATTGCGCTGGATGGTAACGCGGCTTTCCGGTGGTGAACGGAAAAGATCCAGCCTCAGTTCCGCATGGGGCTGCATGAAACCGCTGGCCTGTGGAGGACCCACCCTGGTTGCGCGGGCAAAGGTCAGTCGTTCGACGGTTTCCTGTTCAAAAGGATTCATCAATCGGTAGGCCAGGGCGATGGCGAAGACCACACAAAGGCCTAACAGTATTTTATGTTTCTGGCTCATCACTTACGGTTTCGGCGTTTGATTGTCATTACGGAAATACGCAGACAGCGCCAAGTCCATTTCCAGAGTTCCACCGGCTTTCCCCTGTCGTAATTCAAGGTGGTGGATGCAAAGAAGACCCGGCATGGCCTGGAGTTCACCGATGAAACGCTTGCAATCGTCATACTGGCCCGAAGTCTGGAACGTGGTTGCAAAGCGAACCAGGGAGCCGTCTTTCATGGGTTCGGATCGGAATGCCAGATCTTCGGCAGCTAAATTGTAGCGGCTGAGTATTTTTTTCAACTGTTGGATACGCTCCGGAAACTGGATCTTGCCGGGCAGGCTGTCTTCAAAGGCCTGCCAGGTTTGCTGCAGGGTTTGATACTGGTCGATTTCCGCCTGCCGTTTACGCTGTTCGGAGACTTTCTTGCGCTCCGCCTGAAAGCGGCTTTGCAATCGGCCGATTTCGCGTGATTCGGAACTGATGAAAAAAAGATAGAACAGTACGTTGGCCAGAAACAAGAGCCCACAGACGACCCAGAAAGGGCGATGTTTTTTGACGATTTCAACCAACTGCCCGTGTGATTTCATGGCCACACCTTATCGGGTATTTCCGTGGGTGTGCGAGGCCAGGGTCATCCACAGCCCGCCAAAGGACTCTTCCGGAAAAACCGCTTTGAGATTCAGCCCGCAAATCATTTCAAATTGCACGGCATCATTGCCGGCGGATGTTTTCTTTGCCGATTCCTCGGAGCCAAAATCCATATTTTCGAGCACCACCGACTGGAACAGGTCGGACTTGCCTAAAGCGTCCTGAAAGCGCGTGATCGGGTCCACGTTTGGCGTGTGGCCGGTAATGCGGATGGTTTTCAAATCATTTGATGGAAGAAAACGGTCCAGCACCACCTGGGGCGGGATCGTTTTCTCCAACTCATCCAGAATACCGGTCCAGGGAAAAATATCCAGTGCAATGAGGTAATTGGCGTACCGTGTGCTTTTCTGCAGGTCGGCCGCCGCCGTGGCGTCATACGCGGTATTGCTTTGCTGCTGCGCGGTCAGGGCTTGCGCCTGCTGTTGCAAATCTTTGATCTTGGACCGGTAGGAGGCCCGCTCCCGGAAGGCCTGAACGCCGCCGACCAGATTGATAAGGGTGAAAATTGCCACCATTACCGCGACGCCGCCCAACACGCCATACAGGATGCGGCGATCCATGTGGTCGTGGGTGGTTAGATTTATCTGGTTAAATTCCATGGTATTTTAATGGGCGGTTCCGTAAAATGCCCAATATCGGCGTTGCGCAACATTTCTCGTCATTGCGGCGTATTACACATACGCCTCACTCCTCAAAATAAGCGCGCCTTGATCTTGAACATTTTACGAAACCTTTTAAACGTAACCTTTATCATTGATTTCAGAACTGCACATAAAATACGTCGAAGCAGAAAAATAGACGTATTATAATAATCATTCAATCATTCAATCATTCATCATAAGATGAATGATTATTTGGCCAAACTTTGGGCTGCGCCAATGGCGGAGGCAAAGGATGACAGTTTCAGCCGTTCCAGGGGTTGCACCAGATCGAAGTCGGAATGGATCAGCGCTCCTTCATCCAGAATATCGAGCCGGATGTCGATGAGATTGCTCAGCACTTCCTTGAGTTCGCTATGATAGCCCACCTGGCTGCCGACACTCAACCGTTCGATGCGTTTCCCCGGATTGGATTCCAGATAGTGTTGCATGGTCAGGTCCACATCCTGGAAAAACTGCAGGTCCGAAAACCCCCGTTTGACGCCATGAAAAAAGGTCAGCCGCTCGTTTTCAAAAACCAAAAAACTGAAATAATTGTCAAACAGTCCCAGAAAGGCATGGGTGCCTTTGTCGGGCAGTCCGGGACCGAAAAAATTGAACAGGTTGATCCCTGCCGGGCGCACCACACGCGTGTCGGCGTTCAACTTGGCTAAAAGATCCTCGTACTGCCGGATGACATCTTTCATGGCCAGGGTCACCAGAAGATGGCTCATACCGGAGACGTCATTGCCGGTGATCTGATAGGAAACCTTGGTGTTTTCAATAGGAAAATGAAACGATTTTTCCAGGCTCCAGGAGATCAGTTTCTCGATTTCAGGTCGCGATTCGGGCAGTTTGGGGTAGCCGCGGATGAGAACCCGCACCATCTCGCTGGGCAATGACAGGCCGATGCTGCGCGTATGGCCCTCGAATTCGTCCAGAAGTCGCTGGATCGCTTCCAACAGGAGTTCCGGTTCGATGACGTTGAGGGTTTTGAAGGATGGTTTGATGGTGCCCTCGGGCAAGGGCATGCTGGCGCTCTTGACCAGGCGCCAGGTTCGACCCGTTTTCTCCACGAGCGCCATGCGGATGGCGGTGGGTGCGATTTCCATACCGGTGAACCGTTTGGTGAATGTGAATACCATCAGCCGTCCATTTCGACAAACGTCACCCGGTTGGCTTCCCGGAGCGTGGTGACACCATTGAAGACTTCCTGCAGGGCCGCCCGTCGCAGAAATACGGTTCCGGATTCCCGTGCCTTTTGTTTAATTTCCGTGATACGGGATCGGGCGATAAACATTTCCCGCATTTCATCGTCCATCTCCATGATTTCGATCACCGCTTTGCGGCCCCGGTAACCGGTTCCCTGGCAGCGCTCACACCCCTTGGCGGTATAGAAGGTATAGCCTTTGATCAGTTTGGGGGTCAGCCCGGATTCCATGAGTTCGGCCTCGTCGGGCTGGTGGGGGATTTTGCATTCACAAAGCGTGCGGATCAGGCGCTGGGACGCAATGCAGTTGAGGGCCGCCATCAGGTTTTCCGTCTGGATGCCCATGTGCATAAACCGGTTGATGACGTCAAAGGAGCGATTGGCGTGGACGGTGGTGAACACCATGTGGCCGGTCAGGGCGGATTGGAGTGCGATTTGGGCGGTTTCAGGGTCCCGGATCTCGCCCACCAGAATTTTGTCCGGGTCGTGCCGCAGAATGGAGCGCAAGCCCTTGGCGAAGGTGAGCCCTTTTTTTTCATTGACCGGAATCTGGACGATGCCGTCGAGCTGGTATTCCACGGGATCCTCGATGGTGATGATTTTGGTGTCCTTGCTGTTGATCTCGGAAAGGGCGCCGTAGAGGGTCGTGGTCTTGCCGCTCCCGGTAGGGCCGGTCATCAAAAACATGCCGTAGGGGGCATGGATCATGCGGCGGATGCGCAACCGCTCGTACTCGGCAAACCCCATGCTGTCCAGTTGAAAGGTGCCGTGGCGTCCGGCAATGCTTTCCCGATCGAGGATCCGGATGACGGCATCTTCACCGAAGATGGTCGGCAGAATGGAGATCCGGAAATCAATAAAGCGGTCGGACACATTGAGCTTGAAGCGGCCGTCCTGGGGAATCCGTTTTTCCGAGATGTCCAGCTCGGACATCACCTTGATGCGGGAGATGATCGGGCTTTGATGCTTGGCGTCAATGGGATTGGTGGCCTGGTGCAGCATGCCGTTGATCCGGTAGCGGATGATAATCCCTTTGGCGGTGGTTTCGATGTGGATATCGCTGGCTTTTTTGTTGATGGCGTCCAGGATAGTGGAATCCACCAGCTTGACGATGGGGCTCTCCTCGGCGGACACCTTTTCGGCACTGAGGGTGTATTCGCCCTGGTCGGACTCCCTTACCACGGACAGCCGCATATCGTCCGTGGGGCTGTCGATCATGCTGCGGGATGTCTTGAGGCGGCTGATGGCCGTTTTGATATTGCGTTCGCTGGCCACGACGGCGGACACTTCCATGTCCGTGAGCATTTCCAACTCGTCCACAAGCTTGAGCAGGTTTTTGGGCTCGGCCATGGCAATGATGAGCTGTTCCCCGGACTTTCGATAGGGGACGAACTTGTAGCGCATCATCAGGTCAATGGGTACCAAATTGGCCAGCGGCTCCGGAATGGTGCCGTCCAGCTTCACGTAGCGGTAGGAAAACTGGGCGGCCATGATTTGCGCCAGGTCTTCCTGGTCGATCAGGCCTTCCTCCAGGCACAGCTGCCCAATCATCTGCTTGGAGATGTTTTTCTTCGAGAGGATATACTTCAGGTCGTCCTGGGTCATGAAGCCGAGCTTCAGGGCCCAGTCGCCGAAGCGGAGTTGGCGGTATGCTTTGGGTGGCATATTTACCTGTATCGTTTTCGTCTTCTGTGTCGTTTTAAAAGCATTAACAGGACACAGATGAACGCAGATTAGCACGGATTACAACTCAAAAATACTTTGATTTTAGAAAATGCAACATGTTGGCTTAAATGTTTGCCTTTCAGCTTGACGCTTTGAGCTTGAGGCTTTTTTTGACCCTTCATGGTAAAAATTGATTTGGCCACAGATGAACACGGATAATCACGGATCAGGCTGTAGGCGTTTAGGCTATAGGCTGTAAGAAAAACCGGCCACCATTAGGGCTGTGGGTTCTCCTTTCAGCTTGACGCTTTGAGCTTTAGACTTTTTTTAACCCCTTCATGTTCTTCATGACCTTCATGGTGAAAAAATTATAACGCTTATTGTATCGTCCCGGCCAGTTGGAAGATCGGCATGTACATGGCCAGGACGATAAAGCCGATTAACAGCCCCATGATGATCATGAGAGCCGGCTCGATGGCGGATGAAACCAGGGACAGCCTCACGTCGACGTCGTCGTCGTAGAAATCGGCGGCATCCACCAGCACCTGCTCCAGCTCGCCGCCGCTTTCGCCGGCGGCAATCATTCGAATCGCCAGGTGCGGGAACGACTCGGTTTCTTCCAGGGCTTCGGAGAAACCGTACCCCTCCGTGATACGCCGGACGACCTGGGCGAGTTTGTTACGGAGGAACAGATTACTCAATGTGCCGGCCGCGGTTTGCACGGATTCCACCAGCGGTGCACCGGCCGTCAAGACCATGCTTACCGTGCGCAAAAAGAGCGCCGTGGCATAGCTGGTATACAACCGGCCCAGGTAGGGGATTTTCAAAAGCCATTGATCGATGTACGTCCGCGTGGCTTCCTTGCGGGCGGCACGCATCCAGCCAAAGGCGATCAGGATGCCGAGAGCCAGAAGATATAAGAAATGGTCCTTGATGCCGTTGCTGATATTGATCAGCACCATGGTGATGAACGGCAGTTGGGTGCCGCTTTCAAAATAGGTTTTCGTAAACGCCGGTACAACGTAGATCAACAGCAGGAAGAGCACGGCGACGGAGGCGGTGACCAGAATCAACGGATAGACCGACGCGGAGATGACCTTGCGGCGCAGGGCCATCATTTGCTTCAGGTAGGCCACATGCTTTGTCAGGGCTTCGGGGATATTGCCGCTTTTCTCGCCGGCTTGCAGGGAGGAGATATAAAGCCGCGAGAAAATGCGGGGATATTTGGCAAAGGCGTCGGAAAGGGATTCACCGGTGGACACATCGTATCGGACCTGCTGGAGAATATTGTTCAGCTCGGATGGTTCGCTTTTTCCAATGATGGCATCCAAAGCGGCGACGATGGGCATCCCGGTGCGGATCAATACGGCAAATTCTTTGTTGAAGGAGAAAAAGTCGCTTGTTCGGAATTTTTTGGCTCGCGGCTCACCGCCCAGTGTCAGTCGCAAACGATCTTCCCGACGGATGCGATAGACAAAATTGCCGTCATTTTCCAAGCGCCATTTAAGATCTTCCCGGGAATCGCCGGCAATGGTCTTTTTGACGTAATGCCCTTCGGGCGTCATGTATTTGCATCGGTAGGAGGGCATGCCGATTGTGTCACCCGTAATCGTTTGTCGCGTAAAAGGAACGCAATTTCTGATGGTTATCTCAGGCCTCTAAGCGATCTTAAAGTACAAAAACACCGGCAAGTCAATATTCGACAGTTATTCTGATGAGTTGGCGTCGATGGGGATCCGATTGCCTGGCGATGGTGCCCGCGCGGGGAAGGACGAAATGGACCAAACGGTCACCCTACCGTAGTCCGAATTTGGATATAAGGCGGGAGAGGTAGGTGCGCTGGATTCCCATGATTTTGGCGGCCTGGCTGCGATTGCCGCCGGTGTGTTCCAGATTGATGGTGATAAATTCTTTCTTGAAGCGGTTCAAGGCCTCTTTCAGGGTCAAGCCGACCTCCAGCCCCGAGTCGCAGCTTTGGGAATTGAAAATAGGCAGGTCTTCCGCCCGGACTTTTTTGTCGTCCCCCATCACCACCGCACGCTCGATGGCGTTGCGGAGTTCCCGGATATTGCCCGGCCAGTCGTATTTACGCATGCGCTGAACCGCCTCATCCGATAGGGCGAGGTTGGGCAGGCCCCGCTCGCGGCGGAACTCATCCAGAAAATGCTCCGCCAGCATGGGAATATCTTCTTTGCGCTCCCGCAGGGCCGGCATCTGGATGCTGACGATGTTCAGGCGATAGTAGAGGTCTTCCCGAAAGCGGCCCTCTTTGACTTCATTGGCGATATCGCGGTTGGTGGCGGAAAGGACCCGCACATCCACGGATATGGAGTCATTGCCCCCCACGCGATAAAAAACACCCTCCTGGAGAACCCGCAGGAGCTTGGCCTGCATACCGGCACTCATCTCACCGATTTCATCCAGGAAAATGGTGCCGCCGTCGGCCAGTTCGAATTTGCCGATTTTCCGTTTAAGGGCGCCGGTAAAGGCGCCTTTTTCATAGCCGAAAAGTTCCGCTTCCAACAGGGTTTCCTGGAGGGCGGCACAGTTCAGAACCACCAGGGGGCCGTCTTTGCGCGGACTGGAACGGTGGATCAAATGGGCCAGCAACTCCTTGCCGGTGCCGCTTTCCCCTAAGATCAGGGTGCTGGTGTTGCTGTTGGCCACTTTCAGGGCTTCGGTGGTAATTTTTTTCAGGGCACGGCTGTTGCCGACAATCTGGTGTTTGGCCGCCAGTTCTTCGCGCAGATCGCGGTATTCCTGGCTGACTTTCTCAAAGCGTTTGGCATTCTGGATCGCCCGGGCGGCCACGTCCGAAAAAACGGACAGGTCTTGCAAATCGCTTTCGGATAGGGGGCGGCCGTCGGTTTTGTCGATCACTTCCAGGACGCCGATGATCCGTCCCTCGCTTTTCATGGGGACGCAGGCAATGGACTGGGTATCCAGACGCAGACTGTGGCTGATGGAACTGTCCCACAAGGGATCCTGGGTTACGTTGCTGATCAGGAGGGGGTCTCCGGTTTGGGCCACATGGCCGGCAATGCCTTGCCCCAGCTTGATGGTAAACGATTTGACCTCGTGTTTTTTTTCGCCCGTGGCGGCCTTGAAAACCAGTTTTTTGGTCCGGCGGTTGAGCAGCAGGATCGAGCCGGCCTTGGCATTCAAAATGCCGGCGGCTGTTTCCAGGACCAGTTCCAGCAACTGTTCAAGATCCTGAGAGGATGAAACCCAACTGGCAATCTCGTGCAGCCGTTCAACCAGGCTGTTGGTGGGTGCCATGCGTTCGGTCATTATGTTTTATCCTTCCGGGCTGATGCAATCGATGCCCTTTTTATCGGTTGAACGGGCAAAATCTTTACCAGTACTGCCACTGCCCGGTATGAAGCACATAAATTCCGAGCAGGAGATTCGTGGTGGCATGGGCCTGGATGGGGGATGCCAAATTGCGTGTTCGGTAAAGTACACCAGCGTAGACGATGCCGGCAATAATACCCGGTAGCCAACGATGATGTTCGAAGCCAAACGCAACAGCAGTGATCCCAAACGAATACCAGGTGAATTGACCCAGCGGGACGCGGTCAAATTTTGAGTTTACCAAAAATCGCATCACAAATGATCGCCAAAAAACTTCTTCCATAATGGGGACAATGATGCTGGCTCCGAACAAGCGAATGCCAATGGCGCCGGCCACGGTGAGATTTCCTGCCGCCACATTGGGGTCGAAGGCCGACTGACCGATCTGGGGGTATAGCCCCTCGAGACCTATCCAGACAATCCCGACGGCAATACCGGCACCTACTGCCACCCCGTCGAGCCGCCATTGAATTTCATGGCGGAATACCGGCCAGAACAGTGCCAGCGTGCCTCCCGCAACGAGGGTTTTAATCAAGTACAAGGTGCCCGCGCCAAACCCTGCGCCTGCCGGCCAATAACTCAAGGCCGCAAAGATGGCGAAAGGCGCCACATAGGGCAGCCAGGGCCGCTGCTCAATCGCTATTGTATTCGTTTTCAGGCTCTTTGGCGTTTTGGGGGGCAAGTCTATTCCCGCTCGATTGGTCGCAAGGTGTAGCGCTTAACCATAACCTCACTTAAAAGGCTTATAAAATTACCTCTTTTTTTTATCTGTATAAAATAGTACACTCTATTGGCGATTGCAACCATCATTAATCCATGAAACAATATCTTTATAAGGGGTGGCGCCACCAATCCGCCACCCTGTTCGTTAAATACCAAACCGAGTACCGATTCCGGAGGTCAGTCATGGAGCGCCGCCGATTTTTCCCGCTGCTTGTTGTCATCAGCCTGGTTTTCTGCCTGTCATGCGTTTCCGACGAAGAAAAAATCCAGAATTACATCAACAGTGGGGACAACTATTTTAGCCAAAAAGAATACCGCAGTGCCGAGATCGAGTTCAAAAACGCGATCCAGATCGACCCCAATCATGTGAATGCCCATCTCAAACTGGGGGAAACCTATCTCAAACTGGGCAACGCCCGGGGGGCTTTCGGTGAATTCAGTGCCGCGGCCAAGATCGACCCCCAGAACATGGATACCCAGTTGAAACTGGCAACATTCCTTTTTCTGGGCAAACAGATGGATCAGGCCCGGGAAAAGGTGGACCTGGTTTTGTCCTCCGAACCGGGCAATGCGGATGCCCTCCTGCTCAAGGCCGGCCTGGATGAGCGGATGGAACAATTTGAAGATGCCCGAGCAACCTATGAAAAGGTGATTCAGCTCGAAGGGCCACCCAAGGTCGGGGCCTATTTAGGGCTGGCGCGAATTCAGCTTCGATTGGGACAAAAGGATGCGGCGGAAGCCACCCTTGTCAAAGCCGGACAGGCAGATCCGCAGGCGTTGGAGCCGGCCATGGCACTTTTTCGGTTTTATGCCGGACAGGGGCAGTTGCAGAAGGCGGATGCCGCCCTCCAGAGGGCGATTGCCGACCATCCTGATGACGCCAACCTGTTGATTGTGCAGGCGAATTTCCTGGCCCGTCAAAATCGTTTGAATGAGGCCGAAGCTGTTCTCAAGCAAGCGGTGCAAGTTGATCCCGGGAGTGCCCGGCCTTATATGACACTGGCGGCGTTTTATGAAGCCAATCAAGCCCCTGACAAAGCGCTGGCGACTTACCGGGAGGCCCTGGACGTCAATCCGGACGATAGCCAGATTACCATTCGCCTGGCACGGTTTCAACTGGGTGCCGGCCAGACGGCCGAAGCGGAAGTGCTGGTGGACGCTCTCCTCAAAGAACGGCCCAATTTGGCCCCGGCCAAAATGCTCAAAGCCGAGCTGCTCACCGCCCAGAAGCAGTTTCCCGAGGCCATCAGCCTGCTGGATCAGTTGATTGCGGATGAACCCCGGGCCGCCCGGGCCCATTACTTCAAGGGGCTGGCCCATGTGGGCAAGGGCGAGCGCGAAGTGGCCCAGACCGCACTGGCCAAGGCGATCGAGCTGGCCCCCCGGGATGCCCGGGCCCGCCTGTTGATGGCCGAGATCCATATGGGGAACCGTGAGGTCGACCTGGCGGCCAAGGAAGCCCAGGCCGCCCTGACTATTGCCCCCCGCAGCTACCGGGCCAAGCTGATTCTCGGCAATGCGGCCATGATGAAGCGCGATTTCGATATTGCCGGTAAATGGTATGGCGAGCTTGTGGCGACCGAACCCGACAATCCGGTCGGGCATTTTCGGATGGGATTGCTCAGCCGGGCCCGCCAGGACAATGCCGCCGCCCTGCAGTTTTTCGATCGTGCCATTGCCCTGGATCCCATGATGCTGGATGCCACCCGGCAGACCATTCTCATTCTTGGATCGGAAAAACGCTATGATGACGCGATTGCCCACTGTCGTGCGCAATTGGGACGGGTCGGTGACAACCAACAGGCCCAGGCGCGGTTGCAAAGCCTGCTGGGGGATCTTTACCTGGCGAAGGGGCAGGGCCAGGAAGCCGAGGCCGCCTATGAACAGGCGTTGACCTTGGATCCCAATTTCATGCCGCCGTATTTCGCCCTGGCGCGGATGCACCTGCGCAACGCCAATGCCGAAAAGGCGATCGCCCGGTATCAGGCGGCCCTCGACCAAAATCCTGAGCAGCCCGGTATTCATACCATCCTGGGCACGCTGTATGATCAGCAGCAGCAACCCGAGCAATCCGAAGCCCATTACCGCAAAGCCCTGGCCATCGATCCGGATTTCGCGCCGGCGGCCAACAACCTGGCCTATCTCCTGGCCAGCAGCGAGCGCAGCCTGGATGAAGCGCTCACCTACGCCCGGACGGCCAAGGCCAAGTATCCCGAGGACCCCGGTGTCATGGACACCCTCGGGCTGGTCTATTTAAAAAAAGGCCTGATTGACAGTGCTGTCAGTGAACTCAAGGAAAGTGCGGCCAAGCTGGATGGCAATCCCACGGTGCGCTACCATCTGGGGCTCGCTTACCACTTGCAGGGCAATGCCGAGATGGCCCGCCGGGAGTTGAACGCCGCGCTGGCATTGAACAAGGCGTTTCCGGAAAAGGAAGCTGCGCAGCAACTGCTTTCAGAGATTTAGCCACCTCTTATGCGGTTTTTGTCATTCAAAGCCTTGCTGGTGTTGGTGGTACTGCCACCCATCGTGTACGTTGCCGCCCTCCAGGGGATGGAGCGGGTGTTGGCGCGCCATTACCTGGTGGAAATCGAAAAGCAGGTTCCCGGCGATCCCCAGGCGCTGTTGACGGGCCGGGTTCGCCTGGCCGATCATGTCGAAGGGGCTGTTTCGGATTTGCTGGCGGATGTCATTTTCCGGAATCACGGGGTGGTGCTGACCGTGATGATTCGCACCCGGGCGGGGCACTGGCTTTACCCGCCGGCCTACCGTGAAACGTCCGACACGGCATCCGACGGCGATCCAATCCGCATTGCCAGCGATAATTTTGCCTTGCTCAATGAGGGACTGGACGTGACCCTGGAGGTCAAGATCGGCCATAACACCCTGGTGGCCAATTGTTTGCTCGGCGCCGCCATTTTGATGGCCCTGGCCGGTCTGGCCGCTGTCTACCGACGGGGCGTCCGCCAATACGCAGCCGAGGAGGCCCGGCGGGAAAGCGAACAGGACCACCTAAGGGCGCGTGAGGAACAGCAGAAGGCGGCGCTCGAGGCGCTGGAAGAGCAGCGGGACGATCTGGCGGGCGAAATCGACGTCATCCAGGGGGAGCTCAATGCCGTTCGGGAGCGGGCCCAACGCAACGAAGCGGACCTTTTCGATGAGGTCGAAACCCTGGAGCAAAGGCTTCAGCACACATTGAGGCAGCAGGACCATCAGCAGGGCCGCATCCGGGAGTTGGAGGATCAATTGGCCCAGTTGGCGAAGGAGCGGGAAGCGCTTAGCCAGCAGCAAAATAAAGCCTCCGAAGGGTTGCGCAAGCGATTGGAGACCCTGTATAAAAACACAGCCTTTACCCATCGGGCGATTGCGGGGTTGGCGGAATTGCCGGAATCCATGCAGATCAAGGCGGAAGAGGTCATCCACCAGTTGAACGCCAACGCGGATGACGTGCCCATCAAACGGAAACTGTTCCGCGGCAAGGGCAAGGAAACCGTATTCGAAATCGTGTTTGCCCGCAAAGGCCGGCTGTATTTTCGGCGGACCAAGGACCGCAAGGTGGATATTTTGGCTGTCGGCACTAAAAATACCCAAGAGAAGGACCTGGTCTATCTCGATCGACGCGTATAAGCTCGGTTGGATTAAGTCCGTTGGGCAAACGATTCAGCGAGGACGAACGACCCACCATGTATCTCGAACATTACAACTTAAAGGCCAAGCCTTTCCAGATCAGTGCGGATCCGCGGTTTCTGTGGTTGGGCAGCAAGCATAAGGAAGCGCTCGCCATACTTAAATACGGCATTTTCGACAATCGGGGTTTCCTGCTGCTTTCCGGGGATGTCGGCACGGGCAAGACCACCCTTATCCACGCGTTGACCCGTGAAATCGGCGACGACACGGTGGTGGCCACGGTGCCGGATCCCGGTCTGGAACTGATGGACTTCTACCGCTATATTGCCCGGTCTTTTGCGATTACGGCGCCTTTTGAAACCAAGGAGCAGTTTCTCGAGGTGTTCGAAACCTTTTTACTGCACAACGAATCGCAGAAAAAAAAGGTTCTTTTGATCATCGACGAAGCCCAGCGCCTGACATCCGCCCTGCTGGAAGAGATCCGGCTGCTGTCCAATATCGAAAAAGACTATACCAAGTTGCTGAATATCTTTTTCGTGGGGCAGAATGAATTCAACGATATCATTCTCAAGCAGAAGAACCGGCCCCTGCGTCAGAGGATTACCATCAACTACAACATCGATCCTCTGGAACAGCACGAGGTCATGGAATACATCAACTTCCGTCTCGGGGTGGCCGGATGCAAAGACCCCTTGTTCACGGGTGATGCCGTGCGGGAGGTTTTCGCTTTTTCCGAAGGTTATCCTCGTCTCATCAACATTGTCTGTGATCATGCCCTGCTGACCGGTTTTGTGCAGGGCGTCGCCCGCATCACCGGGAGCATCGTGAGCGAGTGTGCGGAGGAATTGCACATCCGGTCCGTGACACCCGAACCGTTGCCGCCGGCGGTGGAATCGGCGCCCTTGCCAACAGCGGCCCCGGTGGTCTACCCGGCGCCTTCATCCGAAACCGAAAAAGACAGCGGCCTGTCCGCCGCCCAGACCATGCTGGTCGTTATCATCGGTATCTTGTGTTTTGTGGCCGGATTGCTGGTTTTTTCCCTGCGCAGCCGGCCGCCTGAATCCGAAGCCGTTGCAACGATGCGCCCGGCCGAGGAAACGCCCCGGACGGAATCCCCCGCGGGCGCGGCCTCGCCGCCCCTGTCGGCCGCCGTGCGCGTGCCGGTGAACACCCCGGTAGCCGAAGCCCTTGTCCCCAAGGCTCCGGAAGAGGAAGCCGCCCAACCCGAGGACACTGTCATGGCAGCGCCGCAGAAGGAACCCGAAGCGAATGCGGCTGCCGTCCCTTCCCCTGGGGCGGCAAACGATCCGGCGTCCATCGTTGAATCCTCGTCGGAACAGGGACTGCCGCCACCCGCGGAACCGGCAACCGCCGATCAGGACCCCTTGTGGGATGACCTGCTTGCGGCCGATGAGGCGCCGATGGTGAATTTCAAGCTGGATTCCAACGAGCTGACCCTGGAAGACATGCAGGAACTCGACCGTATTGCGGCGTTCCTGAACACCCGCCCTGACATTCTGGCCAAGGTAACGGGCTACACCGACGCCGTGGGCAATCTGCACTACAATCTTAAAGTCTCCGAGTTTCGGGCCAACATTGTCAAAACCTATCTTGTGGGCAAGGGGGTGGCGGCCGAGCGGATCCAATCCCTGGGCATGGGACCGGCCGACCCGATTGATTCCAACGACACCCTCGAGGGCCGCCGGCGCAACCGTCGGGTTGAAATCGCGTTTCAGACCGCATCGGCCGTTTCCCTACCGGACTGATTGAGATCAATGGGATCACGAAAGAAATTCAAGACGGATTACATGGTGCTCTCCGGATTGCTGGTGGCCACCATCTTCTGGCTCATCGATTCCATCCTGCATATTTTTTTCTTCAATGAATTCGATATCGTCCTGCAACTCATCGGTCCGAATCAGTACAATATTTCCATCCGGCTGATCGTTCTTTGTCTGTTTGTGCTCTTCGGCTCCCACGCCCAGTATACGATCAATGCCCGCAAGAAAGCCGAACAGGAACTGGTGGCGTATAAAAATTCACTGGAGGAGGCCGTGCGCCAGGGAACCTGCCAGCTTCAGGAAATGAACGAACAGATGCGCCAGGAAATCAGCGAGCGCAAACGGATGGAGGCCGTCGTCCGGGAATCCGAGGAGAAGTATCGCCTGCTGGTGGAGAACGCCAACGAGGCCATTTTTATCCTCCAGGCCGACCAGATCAAATTCACGAACCCCAAGGCCGACGAAATCATGACCCGCTTGTCCGTGGACCCGGCCCAGACGGACTTGACCGGGCTCATCCATCCCCAGGAGCGGGAAAAGGTCATCGAATGGTACCAGCGTCGTCTGAAGGGCATGGAACTGCCCTACTCCTTCATGTTCCGCCTGGAGGGCGACCGTGCGGTTTCCATCTGGGTCGAGCTCAATTCGATTCTGATCAAGCTCAACGGAAAGCCGGCCACACTCAACTTTATGCGGGATGTGACCCTGCAGAAAAAACTGGAGGAGCAGTTTTACCAATCCCAGAAAATGGAGTCCATCGGCACCCTTGCCGGTGGCATCGCCCATGATTTCAATAACCTTTTGATGGGCATCCAGGGCAATGTCAGTGTCATGAATCTCGAGGTGGATTCTGAAGATCCCCTGCAGGAAAGCATCCAGAGCATTGCCCGCTGCGTGAAAAGCGGTTCCCATCTGACCAACCAGCTACTGGCCTTTGCGCGCGGGGGAAAATACATCGTGACCCCCAGCAATCTGAACACCATCGTTCATAAAACGGTGGAAATATTCGGCCGGACCAAAAAAGAGGTTGACCTTCACCCGGTGTTTGCCAAAGACATCTGGCCGGTGGAAGTGGATCCCAGCCAGATCGAACAGGTGCTCATGAACCTCTATGTCAATGCCTGGCAGGCCATGCCGGAAGGCGGCGATCTTTATATCGATCTCGAAAACGTCCAACTGGACGAGCATTACGCCCGGATCAAACCCTTCAACGTGCGCCCCGGCAGATTTGTAAAACTGTCGGTTACCGACACCGGCGTGGGGATGACGCCTGAAACCCAGAAGCGTATTTTCGAGCCCTTTTTCTCCACCAAGGAAAAGGGCATGGGCACGGGGCTCGGTCTGGCGTCGGCCTACGGCATCATCAAGAACCACAGCGGCTTTATCAACTGCTACAGCGAGCTCGGGCATGGCACCACCTTCAATGTCTATTTCCCGGTATGCGAGGAGGATTATCCCGCGGAAGAGGGGGGCGGTGAAGGGGAACTGGTCGAGGGGGTTCCCGGCGGTGATGAGACCATCCTTTTTGTGGATGACGATGAAGAAATTATCACTGTGGGGCGTAAAATTCTGGCCAGCCTGGGGTACACCGTGCTTGTTGCGGGCGGGGGGCAGTCTGCGGTCGACTTGTTTATCGACCAGCATGAGCGCATCGATCTGGTAATTCTCGATTACGTCATGCCGGGTATGGGGGGGCGCGAGGTTTTCGACGCCCTGGTCCAAATTCAGCCGGACGTCAACGTCCTGCTTTCCAGCGGCTACAGTAGCACCGACCAGGTTGCGGCCTTGATTGAAAGCGGCTGTCGGGGCTTTATCCAGAAACCATACGATACGGTCAAAATGTCCCGGACCATCCGGACCATCCTTGATACGGCGCCTGTGAACACGGCCGAACACAATTGACTCCCGAGCGGACCCATTTCATCATGCGAATCTATGCCGCCGCCGACCTCCATGGAAAACAACGCTATATCTCCACGATCGAAGAGGGCATCCAGAAAAGTCGCGCCGATGCGGTCGTGCTGGCCGGTGACGTTCTCAATTATCGTGGCGGGCGTTCCCTTTTGCCCTTTCTGAACGATCTGCCAATACCGGTATTCCTGGTGCGCGGCAACAGTGATCCGGTGTATTTGGAGCGGTGGGCGGTGGGCCGCCGGAACGTTCGCTCACTCCATCTGACCCCTGTTGTGTTCAATGGTGTTGAGCTGGTCGGGGTGAGTGGGACCCTCCCCTTGCCGTTTCACTCCCGAGCCGGGTGGCATGAGCCGCGAACACTTCGTCAACTGGCACCCCTGCTGCATTCCCGTTCCATTCTTGTGGCCCATCCGCCCCCCTACGGTTGCTGCGACCAGGTCTTGGGGCGATTCCACGCCGGCAGCCGGGGGATCACCCGGCTGGTGCGCGAAACCCGGCCGGCCGTCATGATTTGCGGCCACATCCACGAGGCCTCGGGCCTGGGGCGCATTGGTGCTACCCGGGTGGTCAACTGCGCCCTGGGGGCAGACCGCCGTGGCGCCATGGTTATCATAGGTGACGGGGGAACCGTCGAGGCCGACATGCTTTAATTGCACTTTTCCTCTTTAAGTGTGACCCGGAAATGCTTTTCGGAAGGCTTGTCATCTTTTTGTTGGCAATGCCCGTCAACCCAATATAAAAACGACACTACGCCTTAACGCAGGCTAATCCCAAGGCATACTTGACATGGCTTGGGCGTTTCATACATTTGTTTACACATTCCCTTGAAGGTGTAAGGCTGAACACGGCAGGTTTTTCCCCTTAAACCCCTGGAAACCATGGCTGTCCCAAACCTTGTGTACCCCCTATCCGGGATGACTGCCGCATGATACTTTACATGCCAAACACGAATACCCTTGTTCGCGATGCCAATTTTGACCACGGCCCCATTGCGCGCTTGTCTGGACAGTCTGACGAACAGACTTGCAGCCGTCAGCCGCCGCACTTCGTCACTTTTTCGCTCGACGGCCTATGGATCGGTCCCGGGAGATTGACAGCATGAGCTTCGCCCCAGGTGTTATCGGATGCTTTCTTGCCGTGGTATTCACGTTGACCGGCTGCCTGAACCTGGGACCGGACTATTCCCGTCCAGACGTTGGTGCTTCCGTCCCCGCCACCTATCAACAGGTCCAGCAACCCGGCGGAGAGCTACCCTATGATGATCGCTGGTGGCTGGTTTTCGGCGATCCGGAGTTGAATCAGTTTATGGAGGATGTTCTGGCCCACAACTGGGATATCGCCCGGACGGCGGCCCGCATCCTGGAATTACGGGCCCTGGCCGGTCAGGCCCGGGCGGATCGCTTTCCACAAATCGATATCGACTGGCAGAACCGCAAGGATGTTCGCAAGGTGCCTTCGTCGATGGGCGGATCCGACCGTGAGCGCCAAACAGCCAGCACCTATGGCCTGGCCCTGCCGTTGTTTTTCGAGGTAGACCTCTGGGGACGTCTGGCGCGGGCCGAAGAGGCGCTGCGGGCGGATTTGCTCAACGCCGTAGAAAACCGGCGGGTAGTGGCCCAGACGGTGGTGGCGGAAGCCCTGGCCTTGTACTTTGAAATCGAGTCCATCGAACGGGGTCTCGCCATTTCCCACCAGCTGATCGACAATTTCAAACGCAACCTTCGCCTGGTGCGCCGGCGGTATGAACGGGGGTTGGCTTCCGCCCTGGATTTACGCCAGGCGCGTCGCATTTTGGCGGAATCCGAGGCCGCGATTCCCAATTTGCGCCGGGATCTGGGCACCCGGCAGCACCGCCTGGCCATTTTGATGGGGCAATATCCTCTGGCCCGTCCTCCCCGGCCCCATCCGGACGATTATTACCAGCGTCTGCCGGAGGTGCCGCCGGGGCTGCCTTCGGATCTCCTGCTGCGGCGTCCGGACATCCGTGCCGCCGAAGCGCGTCTAGTGGGGCTGAATGCCCGGGTCGCCGAGGCCCTGGCCAGTCGTTTTCCGCGGATTACCTTGACGGGCAGTTTCGGTTATCAGAGCAATCATCTGGACCAGTTGCTGCGCTCGGACAGCGAACTGTGGTCGTTTGCCAACGGGATTTCCCAGCCGCTTTTCGATGCCGGGCGCCTGGCCGAAAACCAGCGGGCGGCTGAAGCCCGCTACCGCCAGGGAGTCGCCGACTATGCCCAGACCGTCCTGAATGCCTTTGGGGACGTGGAGGACGCCCTGCTGACCCGGCGGGAACAACTGGCCCGCCGTGACCGGGTGGTCACCTTTCTGGAGGAGGCCCGCCAGACCCAGACGGTTGCGGAAAAACGTTATGGGCGGGGGCTGACACGCTATCTCGATGTGCTCGATGCCCAACGGGTGCGTTTTTTGGCCGAACGGGATTTGGTGGAGGCGGATCTGGCGCTTTACATCAACCGCATCAACCTCTACTTGGCCCTGGGAGGGGACTGGGGCGATCCGGGCGATGTCCCTGCTGAATGACGAACGCATGCCATAAGGATACGTGAAGGATAATGCCATCTCTAAAAACACGACTCATGCAGCTGTCGGTCGCCGTGGTGTTCCTCCTGGGCGGTGCCTGGGGTCTCATGGCCCTGAAGGCGAGCAAACCGCCCCGTGCAACCCGTGTGCCCGAACCGGCGGCTCCGGTGGTGCAGACCGTCCGTGTTGCACCGGCCCACCAGCCGATTGTGGTCCAAGGACAGGGCACGGTGCGGCCCCTGCAGGAAACCCAGCTTGTGCCCCAGGTGAGCGGCAAGGTCGTTTTTACATCGGACGCTTTGCTGGCTGGAGGTCTTTTCCATGCAGGGGATGAACTCCTGCGGATCGATCCGGTGGACTACGAACTGGCCGTGACCCTGGCCCTGGCCCGGGTCGAGGACGCCGGGGCTGAATATGTCCTGGCCCTGCAGGAATCCGAGGCAGCGGTCCAGGAATGGCGGGATCTCAATCCCGACCAGCCCCCCCCGGATCTCGTGGCGCGCAAACCCCAACTTTCGGCGGCCAAGGCCAAGCGTGATGCGGAAGCGGCGGATTTAAAGAAAGCCCGACTCCAGCTGGCGCGCACGCGCCTGAAAGCGCCCTTTGACGGTGTGGTGAGTGAAAAACACGTGGATATCGGGCAATACGTGACACCGGGGCAGGTCCTGGCAACGCTCTACGGCACCCGGGCCGCGGAAATCGTGGTCCCTTTGGCCAGCCGCAGCCTGCGCTGGATCGACGTTCCGGGCTTCACCGATGGGGATGGCCCGGGATCCCCGGCCACCGTGAGGGCTTTTCTGGCGGGGGCGCTGCGGACCTGGCAGGCCCACGTGGTGCGGGCCGAGGGACGTATCGATGAGAAAACGCGCATGATCAACGTGGTGATCCGTGTCGAACAACCCTACGCCAAGCGACCGCCCCTGGCGACCGGGTTGTTCGTGGATGTGGAAATTCAGGGCCGGACGCTTGAAAATGCAGCGCTTCTGCCCCGGGCGGTGCTTCGTTCCGATCAGGCGGTTTGGATCGTCGACCCGGAAGACCGGTTGTTTACCCGATCGGTACGGGTGGCGCATCAGACCACGCAAGGCGTTGTCATCGACGATGGGCTTGAGGCCGGCGACCGGGTGGTGATTTCCCAGCTGAAAGCCGTCACTGACGGCATGAAAGTCCGGCCCGTGCCCCACTCCACGGATGGCCGACCATGAAAGGGGCTGTGGGCTGGTTTGCCGAAAACCACGTTGCCGCCAACCTGTTGATGCTGTTCATCCTCTTTGCCGGTATTCATACCGGTTTGACCACCAAGCTGGAAATTTTCCCGGAAACCACACTGGACACCATCACTATTACCACCACCTATTCCGGAGCTTCACCGGCCGAGGTGGAAGAAGCCGTGGTGCGCAAAATCGAGGAGCAAATTGCCGGACTGGCCGGCATCAAGCGCATCGATTCCACCTCCCGGGAAGGGGTGGGAACCGTGGTGATCGAGGTCATCAAGGACTGGGACCTCAAAAAATTGCTGGATGAGGTCAAATCCGAGGTGGATCGGTTGACCACCTTGCCCGAAGAGGCGGAAGAGCCCGTGGTCCGTGAAGTGACCCGGCGACGCGACGTGATCGACCTGGCGCTCTACGGCGACGCTCCCGAGGCCACCATCAAATATCTGGCCGAGCGGATTCGAGACGAAATTACCAACCTGCCCGGTGTAACCCTGGCCGACACCAACGGGGTGCGCGATGCCGAGATTCACATCGAAATTTCGGAGACCACTTTGCGCCAATACGGCCTGACCCTGGGACAGGTCGCCGACCGTGTGGCCCGCGGCAGCCTGGACCTGCCGGCCGGCAGCGTCAAGACCCGTGAGGGGGAAATCCTCATTCGCACCAAGGGGCGGCGCTATTTCGCGGCGGACTACGGTGACATTGCCATCATTACCCAGCCGGACGGCAGCAAGGTGCGCCTGGCCGATATTGCCACCCTGCGGGACGGTTTCGAGGAGGTGGACCGCTATGCCCGGTTTCAGGGCAAACCGGCTGCCATTATCAACATCTACCGCGTAGCCGACCAGAGTGCCCTGGATGTGGCCCGGGCGGTCGAAGCCTATGTCGAGCAGGTGCGGCCGACCCTGCCGGAGGGCATCGACATCCAACTGCGCCGGGACCGTTCCAAGATCCTGCGCAGCCGCATCGAACTCCTCACCCGAAACATGCTATTCGGTTTGCTGCTGGTCAGCATCATGCTGGGCCTCTTTCTCAACCTGCGCCTGGCCTTGTGGGTGATGATCGGCATCCCCATCTCGTTCGCTTTCGGCTTGCTGCTGCTGCCCCGTCTCGACGTGTCGATCAACATGATTTCCCTGTTTGCCTTTATCATGGTGCTGGGCATCGTGGTGGACGATGCCATCATTGTGGGCGAAAATATTTTCCGGCGCTACGAAGCGGGTGAAAGGGCCCTGCCTGGAGCGGTGGCCGGTACGGTCGAGGTGGGGCGCCCGGTTGTTTTCTCGGTGTTGACCACCATTGTGGCCTTCTGGCCGTTGCTGCTGGCCGGCGGCGTGATGGGCAAATTCATGCGCAATATTCCCATCGTGGTCATCGTGGTGCTGATGGGCTCCCTGGTGGAGTCGCTGTTTATCCTGCCGTCCCACCTGGCCACCAGCCGGCGCGGCATGGCCACCGGGGCCGACGGCCGGATGAAAGAGAAGCGCACGGCCCGCTGGCTTAAATACATCATTAACAATCCCTATGCCCGTCTGGTCGATTTCTGTGTAAGCTGGCGCTACGCCACCCTTGCCCTCGGCATCGCCGTGATCCTTGTGACCGTAGGCCTCTGGCAAGGTGGCTGGATCAAATTTACCTTTATGCCGAAGGTGGAAGGGGACACCATGCGCAGCTATATCACCCTTCCCCTGGGGACGCCGGCCGAGCAGACCCTCAAGGTGGTGGAGCGGGTCGAAAAAGCGGCCCTGGAAGTCTTTGCCGAAGCGGATGCCGAACGGCCGGAGGGCGCGCCATCGCTCTACGAGCACAGCCTGCTCCTGATCGGGCGCGGGTCCGATACCACCGGCAGCCACGTGGGACAGGTGCGCATTCAATTGCTGGAGGGGGAAAAGCGCGACATCACGACGTTTGAGCTGACCCGCCGCTGGCGTAAAAAACTGGGCGCCGTGCCCGAGGCGGAATCCATTCTGTTCCGCAGCAGTATTCACCGCAGTGGTAATCCCATCGAAGTCCATCTGTCCCTGGACGATTACGATCAACTGCTCCAGGCGGCGGAAGACCTGAAAGACGTCCTGCGGCGGATACCGGGTGTTTTCGAAATCGACGACAGTTTCCAGCCGGGCAAACAGGAATTCCAGATGAAGCTGAAGCCGGCGGCCAGCAGCCTGGGCCTGACCCTGGAAGACTTGGCCCGCCAGGTGCGACATGCCTTTTACGGGGCCGAGGCCCTGCGTTTCCAGCGGGACAAGGATGAAGTCAAGGTCAAGGTACGTTACCCCGAAGCGGAACGGCGATCGCTCAGCAATGTGGAAGACATGTACATCCGGGCGCCGGACGGCAGCGAAGTGCCATTCAGCCTGGTGGCCGAAGTCCGTTTGACCGAAGGCTATGCCAAGATCGACCGGGCCCAGCGGCTGCGTGTCATCAAGGTCACGGCGGATGTGGACGAGGCCATTAACAACGCCAACGAAATTCGTATGGATCTGGAGAAGACGGCCCTTCCGGATTTGCTCAAGGGTTATCCCGGACTGCGGTACACCATTGAAGGCGAGGGCAAGGAACAGCGCGAATCCCTGGCGGATGTGCGGCGGGGTTTTGTGATCGCCCTGTTCGGCATCTATGCCCTGCTGGCCATTCCCTTCCGCTCGTTTTCCCAGCCTCTCATCGTGATGGCGGCCATTCCTTTCGGAATGGTGGGGGCCGTGGTCGGGCATATGGTGATGGGGTTCAATTTGAGTATCGTCAGCATCTTCGGGATCGTGGGCCTGGCCGGCGTGGTGGTCAACGACAGCCTGGTGCTGATCGATCGCGCCAACCGCCATCGTCGGGAGGGCTTTAATGCCCATGACGCCATCGTGCGGGCCGGCTGTATCCGCTTCCGGGCCATTCTGCTGACATCCCTGACCACGTTTGCCGGCCTCACGCCCATGTTGCTGGAGCGCAGCATCCAGGCTAAGTTTCTGGTCCCCATGGCCGTCAGTCTGGGATTCGGGGTCTTGTTCGCCACCGTGATTACGCTGCTGCTGGTCCCCTGTGGCTACATGTTCCTGGACGACATCCACCAGTTGATGAAACGCCCGGGAAAGCGTCGGGTGCGCCTGGAAGAGCGTGCCTGATGTGGCCGGGGAGTGTTTGAATTTTAAATACGTGCAGAGCGTTTATTGTCTGGGGAGCATTTCTGAAGAGGTCTCTTCATTTTCTTTCACGTGAAAGAAAACGGAAGCATTTAATAAAAAGGCCCACCCGGGCCTTTTTATTCGGCATACATCTCTTCGATCAACGGGGCAAAATTCTCAACGATGACGTTGCGCTTGAGTTTCAGCGACGGGGTCAGTTCGCCCTCTTCCTGGGAGAATTCCCGCTGGACAATGCGGTATTTTTTGATGGTTTCGAAGCGTGCCAGCTGCTGATTGCGCGCCTGAACGCGTTTTTCGACAATCGCCAGGAAGGCGGGGGCAGACAGCAGGTCGACCGGCTGGTCATAGGGGATGCCCTGGTCCTGGGCAACGTGGACGGCCACATCCGGGTTGATGGTCACCAGGGCGGATAGATACTTGCGTCGTTCCCCGATGACGATGAACTGGGCAAAGAGGGGATCGCTCATAAACAGGTTTTCGATCTTCTGGGGCGCGATATTCTTGCCGCCGGAGGTAATGATGATGTTTTTCTTGCGATCCGTGATGGAGAGGAAGCCGTCCTCATCGAACCGGCCGATATCGCCGCTCATAAAGTAGCCGTTATCCGTGAACGCATCCCGGGTGGCTGCCTCCATTTTCCAGTAGCCGTTAAAAACATTGTCGCCTTTGACGAGGATTTCACCGTCTTCCGCCAGTTGGATGTCGACATCGGGCAGGGGCTTGCCCACCGTGCCGATGCGGTAATCCGCCAGATTGCTCATGGTGGCCGGTGCAAAGCATTCGGTCATGCCGTAGCCTTCCACCACCGTGATGCCGGCCGCGTTGAAAAACAGGATGATGTCGCGCGAGGTGGGGGCCCCCGATGCGGTCATCCAGCGCACCCGTCCCCCCAAAGCCTCCTGCAGCTTGCTGAAAATGAGGCGGTAAGCCAGGCGGTACTGCAGCTGCATGAAGACGGGGATCGGCTTTTTCTTTTCGCGATAGGTGCTGATTTGGGAGCCGATGGCGTGGCCCCAGTGAAATATCTTCTGACGCCATTGGGGCTGGGCTTCGACCTGGAGGCAGATTTTCTGGTACACCTTTTCACAGACCCGTGGGACGGCCAGGATCATGGTCGGGCGCTTTTCCTTGAAATCTTCAAGCAGGGAATTGATATTTTCGGCATAGGACGAGGTGATGCCCTTGTACATGCCGTAGAAATGCCCGGCCGCCCGTTCGAAGACGTGGCTCAGCGGGAGGAAAGGCACCGTGCAGTCTTCATCCGAGGCATAGGGCGGCTGGATGCGGTCGAGGGATTCGATGACCGCCATGATGTTGCGGTGGGTAATCATGGCGCCCTTGGGAACGCCGGTGGTGCCCGAGGTGTAGACCAGGGTGGCCAGGTCCTCCGGACCGACGTCCTTCACAAGTTCCTGGAACAGATCCGGTTTTTCGCGGCTGAGCGCGTCCCCATTGGCCATCAGGTCTCCAAATGCGATGACGCCGGGCGCATCCAGATCGGCGTCCTGGGGGTCCATGACCACAACGACGGCCAGGTTCGGGCACTGGGGCCAGGCCTCACGGGCTTTGGCCAACTGGAGGGCGTCTTCCACCACGAGAACCCTGGAGCCGGAGTTGTCCACGATATAGGCAATTTCCGCGGATGTCAGCGTGGGGTAGATGGTGACCACGACGCCGCCGATGCCCAGGGTGCCCATATCGGTGTACAGCCACTCGAGCCGATTCTCGGATAACAACGAAACCCGATCGCCTTTACGGATACCCAGACGGGTCAGCCCCAGGCCGGTGTTGCGCGCCCGTTCGTAATACTGTTGCCAGGTGGCGCCGTGCCATTGGCCCTGCAATTTTTTTTCAATGGCCAGGCGATTGCCATAGCGGCCGGCCTGACGGGCGAAAACGTCGTTGATGGTTTGATCCATGGCGGCTCCGATGGTTTGTGGTTCGCTTTGATAAAGCCCTCTATCCATTTGAAATTCCTGTATAGATTCGACTTATCCTGGATATTTTATCTAAACCGGCTTCTTCAAACCCTGTTCTGGGGAACTTCTTAAGGCCCTCTGGGTCGTGAAAGCCTTCAAGAAATGATTTAAATTCATTATTATAATTTGATTCGAAAATATAATTTTGTTTAAATGATCTCGACGAAATTGTCAACGGTTCATAGGGTGCCTTGATGGTGGGATGTGGATAGGGCAAAAGGCTTGCTTTCACGGGCGAGGTGTGAAAAAGTTGCCCGCGTTATTGACCGTCAAAAGCGGTATTTGACGAATTTTTACCACGATGGATGCATGATGACCCCCAAGCCGATGGACACCACCTCCCCCCTTGTACGCCTGCGGGAAAGCCTGGCCTTTTTCAGGGTCTATGGATGGGAGCTGTCCCGTTTTTTTATCGTTCTCTATCTGCCGGTTGTTCTGGTTTCGCTGATTTTGCCCGACGGCGGGGCGGAAAATGTCGATACCGGGTTTCCAACGGTGGCCTTTATTTTTAATTTTTTCTACCAGCCCATCTATACCGGTGCCCTGATTTACCAATTGGCCCGGATTGAGGCCGGTCAGCCCTGGACGGTCAGGGAGGGGTTCATCACCGGCGTTCGCCTTTGGGACAAGCTGCTGTTGGTCAATCTGGTGAGTCTGGCCCTGACCCTGGTGGGATTCATGGCCCTCATCGTTCCGGGGCTGATTGCCTATGCCCGTTTGGCCCTGGCAGAGTTCCGGATCGTTCTCAATGGGGACCACCCCAAGGACGCGCTTAAAAACAGTTTCGAAATGACGCGGCCCTATACCCTGCCGATCATTGCGTGCACCGTGGTGCTGTTCGGGCTGTTTCTGACCCTGCAGCTGGTGATCGAATGGCTCACGGCCACGCTGGCGATGCCCCTACTTTTCCCGGTCACCCTGAACACGCTGTTGTCCGTTGTGCTCATGCTGTTCCTGACGATCCTCCTGTTCCGGTTTTACGGGTTGGCCGCCCACCGCCCTTCGTCACTCGAATAAGGGGAGCCTATCATGCGCCGGCCCTTTATCCTGAGCCTGGTTCTGACGCTGGCCTGCGGGGGATGCCTGACAGGCCCGGCTGCCGGCGACCCAACCGCGGGGACGGTGGTCGACGACGGCGCCTGCGTGATGTTGCTGCACGGCCTGGGCCGGACCTCCATGTCCATGGCGACCATGGCCCATGCCTTGGAGACCCGGGGCTACCGGGTGACGAATCTGGCCTATCCGTCGACAGATGCGCCCATCGAGACCCTCACCCGGGATTATCTGGCTCCGGCGGTTCAGCGTTGCCGTGAGAGCGGCTGCGGACGGCTGCACATGGTCAGCCATTCCCTGGGCGGCATCCTGATCCGACAGTATCTGCAGGACCACACCCTGCCGCCGGGCAGTCGCATCGTCATGCTGAGCCCCCCCAACCAGGGTAGTGAACTGGCCGATCATCTCCGATCTTTCCGCTTTTATCATTGGATCACCGGGCCTGCCGGGCAGCAGTTGGGCACCCGCTCGGACAGCGTCCCCCGGCAGTTGGGGCCGGTGAATGCGCCGGTTGGGGTTATCACCGGCCGTACGAGCTGGAATCCCCTTTACTCCTACCTTATTCCGGGGCCGGACGATGGCAAGGTGGCCGTGGACAATGCCCGCCTCGAAGGTATGGCGGATTTCCTGGTGGTGCCGGCCAGCCACACCTTTATCATGGACGATGACGCGGTCATCGCGCAAACCGTTCATTTCCTGCAGGTCGGGCGTTTCAACCAGGATGGCGCCCCCCTGGAGGAAGCGGCCTCCGATGAGAACCCGGTGACGCAGCCCTGAGGTCCAGGTGAAATGAAAACGCTACGCCAGCAGTTGCACGAAATCATCTTCGAAGCCGACACGGCATTCGGCAAAGGGTTCGATGTCGTGCTGATTGTCAGCATTGTTTTAAGTGTTGTGCTGGTCATGCTGGACAGTGTGGAAGCCATCCAGGCGGTATACGGCCAATGGCTGCTGTTCGGCGAATGGTTTTTCACCCTGCTCTTTACGCTGGAGTATCTGCTGCGGCTGTTTTGCGTCCAGCGGCCGCTGCTCTATGCCCGCAGTTTTTTCGGAGTGGTGGATCTCCTGGCCATCCTGCCCACCTATCTCAGCGTCATCCTGCCGGGCGGGCAATATTTCATCATCATCCGGGTGCTGCGGCTGCTGCGGATTTTTCGTGTTTTCAAGCTGGTGCAGTTCCTCAGCGAAGCCCGCTTGCTCCTGGCCGCCCTGAGAGCCTCCCTGCGGAAGATCACGGTTTTCCTTTTCACGGTCTTGACCGTGGTGATTATCTTCGGCGCCCTGATGTACGTCGTGGAAGGGGCTGCCAACGGGTTCACCAGTATCCCCCGCAGCATCTACTGGGCCATCGTCACCATGACCACGGTGGGCTATGGGGATATTGCCCCCCAGACCGATATCGGCCAGGCCCTGGCCGCGGTCATCATGATCATCGGCTACGGGATTATCGCCGTGCCCACCGGCATCGTCACGGTGGAATTGACCCAGGCGGTGCACCGCGGCATGGTGTCGACCCAGGCCTGCCCGGGGTGCGGAGGGGAGGGGCATGAGAGGGATGCCCGGTATTGCAAGTACTGCGGCACCGCGCTTTAATCCGTCCGCCCCGCCGACGCTCGGCGCGAGACAAGGGGAAACCCAAGGGCTCGAAACCCCTTTTTAAGCCCCCTTCGGGGGACTGCCTATGACCTCCCGCTATGCGGAAGGAGCTTCACTGCTTCACCGAAAACGATGGTGCCGATATTGGCGTCTTGGCTCGAACGGACGGCCAATCGGGCACTGCGACGGCGGGAATGGCGACGTTGCTAAAGCGGCAGTTTTTCCGCCGGGAAGGGGCGGCCGTGGCCGGGGTAGATGGTGGTGACGCCCATGTCGCGCAGGGTGCGCCAACCGGCGTGGATGAGACGGCGATCGTCCCCGAATGGCGGCCAGTAGGGCCCAAGGCCAGCGGGCAGGGTGTTGATGGCCAGATCCCCCACAATGGCCATTCCGTCAGGGGTGACGATGGTCAGGGATCCCGGGGTGTGACCCGGGGTGGGCAGGACGCGGGCGTCGAAACCATAGGGGGCCAGATCCAGAGGACCGTTGATGATGTGGTCGGGGCGGACCGGATCGAACCGGAACCATCGCTTGATCAGGTGGGGATGCCGGTTGGCCAGGCGGATCAGGCGGCGCGTCAGTGGGTTGGTGCCGGGCGGCAGGACGTCGTGCCCCCGGGACAGGAGCCCGGCCTCGGCTTCATGGACCAGGACCGGGCATGTGCAGCGCTGTCGAATGGCCTGCAGGCTGCCCACATGATCGAAGTGCACGTGGGTGACGATGATCAGGCGAATCTGTCCGGGGCCGATGCCATAGCGGCGCACAGCGCGGAAAAAGGCATCCGCATGGCCCCGCGGCCCCGCATCGATGAGCAGGTAACCCGCATCACCCGATAATAAATAGGATTGTGTCATGCCCAGCCGGATGGTGTATAGCATGGTCCGCTCACTTTTTTGGTCAATAGCGTTTAAAGTTTGCAAGGAGATCCATTTATGCGTCTGTCGCTTGAGGAAAACCCCATGGTCTGGGTTGTGGTTCAGACCATGGACAATGTCGAACAGTTTGTAGGCCAACACCATACCGACCTGGATATTGCCTATATTCCCTTTTTCAATGCAAAGGAAGAGGCGCAGAATGGCCTGGGTCTATTCAAGCGCCAAAAAGGCAGCCGCTTCGAAATCCAGGCCATACGCATTCACGAGCTGGCCCGGGATGCGGCCCAAAATGGTTTTCTGCTCTTTCATATCGATGCCGACGGTAAGATTTTGGAAAAAATCGATCCCCATACGGTACCCTGATTTCAGATCAGGATAAAGGGTCCGAATCGTCCAGCGCAATCAGTTCGATGCTCTCCCGGTCCCGGTGCCAGACGAGGCACAACCCGTCAAAAAGGGCGCCGCAGGTGACCACGGCGGATTGCCCCGTTTGGAGTGGATAAGTGCGGCCGGGCTGCATCCTTTCCCGCGTAAAGGCGGCGCCCCGGGGCCGGACGATTTCCGGCCGGTGGCTGTGGCCCCGGAACAGCGGCCGGCCCGGGTACGTCTGGAAAAATCGCCGGATATGGCGGGACCGCATATCCTCCAGCATGCAGCGCGGGCCCATGGCGGCTGCAAAGGGCAGCGAATGGGCCAGCAGGGCCGCTCCGATCTGCCGCGTCAGGGGCATTTGTCGGATAATGGCCATGGCCCGAGCACTGACCAATTGGGATTGGTTGAGCAGCAGGGTGTGGTCGTTATTGCCGCGGATCGGCAGGATGCCATGGGCGGCCAGTCGGTCGAGGCAGGCCTCCAGGGTTGCCGGACGGGTCGTGTCGCCAATATCCCCCAGATGGATACCCAGAGAGCAACCACGATCCAGAAAGCACCGGGCCGCGGCATCGATTCCGGTGGCATCCCCGTGGCTGTCGGCCATCAGGCCGATGCATAGCGGCCCAGGTTGCGCGATGTCAGGAAGTTGCACGGGAAGGTTTCCGCAAACTCAAATTTTGAAGCTTTCCGCGATACCGGCGTATTGTTTGCGCAATTCGGGTTTTTCGATTTTGCCGGTGGGGTTGCGGGGGACCTCTCCGAAGATCACCCGTCGGGGCCTTTTGTAACGCGGCAGGTCCTGGCAGAAGGCGTCGATCTCCTGGGTTGTCAGATCCTGGCCGGGTTTCACCTTCACGATGGCCGTGGCGATTTCCCCCAGACGCAGGCTGGGCAGGCCGATGACGGCCACGTCCTGAATCTTGGTGTGTCCCTGGAGGAAATCTTCGATCTCCACCGGATAGATGTTCTCGCCTCCGGTGATGATCACATCTTTTTTGCGGTCCACCAGCCAGATAAAGCCGTCGTCGTCTTCACGGGCCACATCGCCGGTCAGCAGCCAGCCGTCTTGGAGGGTTTCCCGGGTTGCCTCGGGGTTTTTGTAGTATTCCCGCATGACTCCGGGCCCCTTGACGATGAGTTCCCCCGGCGTCCCGGGGTTCACCGGAGCCATCTTGTCATCCACGATGCGGTATTCCCAATCGAAACCGGGCCGGCCGATGGCGCCGACCTTATGGTTGTTGTCCATGCCCAGATGAACGCAGCCCGGCCCGGTGGATTCGGTCAGGCCGTAGTTGGTGTCGTACTGGTGGTGGGGGAAGCATTTCTGCCATTCCCGTACCAGGCTGGGGGGGACGGGCTGGGCGCCGATATGCATCAGGCGCCACTGATCGAGCTTGAAGTCCTTGAGCTTCAGCTCGCCGCTCTCGATGGCAAACAGCACGTCCAGGGCCCAGGGCACCAGCAGCCAGACGATGGTCACCTGTTCTTCCGACACGGCTTCCAGGATCCAGCGCGGTTCGATGCCCTTGAGGATGACCGCTCTGGCCCCCACGATAAAGTTCCCGAACCAGTGCATCTTGGCCCCGGTGTGGTAGAGGGGCGGGATGCACAGAAAATTGTCTTCGTGGGTCTGCTGGTGGTGGCGGTTTTCCACATAGCAGGCATATTCCAGGTTGCGGTGCGTCAGCAGGGTGGCCTTGGGCGTGCCGGTGGTGCCCGAGGTAAAATAAAGGGCTGCTTCGTCTTCCAGCTGGAGGGGAACATCAGGGGCCACAGCCTTGGCTTCGCCCAGGAAAGCGTCATAGTGCTCGGCATATTCCGGGGTTTTCTCCACCGGGCCGACAAAGATATAGAAACGGACCGTGCGGTCCAGCTTGGGTTTGATGGCATCGATCCGGTCGATGAATTCTTCCCCGAAAATCATGGCCCGGGCCTCGGCGGTCTCGGCACAGTTTAGGATCGTCTTGGCCACGAAACGGAAATTGAGGGGGACGGCCCACGCCCCGGTACGCAGGATGCCGAAGTAGACCGGCAGCCATTCGATGCCGTTCATCATCAGGTGAACCACCCGATGTCCCTTGGTGATGCCCCGGGCCATCAGGGCCTGGGCCACCTGGTTGGCCTGGTGGTCAAAAGCGGACCAGGTGATTTCAGTGCGCTTGTTTACCGCCGGAGCGCGTTCGATCAGGGCGGTTTCGCTGCCGTACATGCGGGCGTTGCGGGCCAGAATTTCAGTGATGATCATAATAGCGGCTTTCTCTGGGTTTCCATTGTTGATACACGTTTGATGCGATCCGATGCATAACAGACAGCAGCGTCGACGGTCAACCGGATCGACGCCCAGGGGTGTAAAAAGCAAACCGTGCCGGGACGTATTTTTGACGGCCGTCGGCCATCGGGTTTGACAATTCCAGTCCGCCCGCCTAAAAAACGCCGGAAAAGGTTTTCAATGCTAAACGACCCCATGCGAAGTTTGCCTAAAGGGTTTTAAACTCTACGTCATTCAAGGAGCCGGCATGCAGCCGATTCAAGATTTTCCGTCCGCCCAGCGGTCCCAAATTCAATATGTGCTGTGCGATATCGACGATACCCTGACAGTCGCCGGGCGCCTGCCGGCGGCGGCGTATGCCGCCCTGGAACGCCTCACCACGGCCGGCATTCAGGTCATCCCCATTACGGGCCGTCCGGCGGGCTGGTGCGACCACATGGCCCGCATGTGGCCCATCGCCGGACTGGTGGGGGAAAACGGCGCGTTTTATTTCCGCTATGATGCCGCAGCGCGTCGCATGGTGCGGCGCTACTGGAAAACGGATGCCGAACGGCGTGAAGACCGTGCGCGCCTCAATCGCATCGAAACGGATATCCTGGCGAACGTCCCCGGCTGCCGGGTATCGGTCGACCAGCCTTACCGGGAAGCGGATCTGGCCATTGATTTCTGCGAGGATGTGGCGGCCCTGCCCATGGACCAGGTGAAGCAGATCGTGGCCCTTTTCGAGCAGGCGGGGGCCCGGGCCAAAATCAGCTCCATCCATGTCAACGGCTGGTTCGGCGACTACGACAAACTTGCCATGACCCGGTTGTTGTTTCGCGAGCAGTTTAACTGTGACCTGGAAACCGTGCGCGACTCGGCGATCTTCGTGGGCGATTCCCCCAACGATGAACCCATGTTTGCCTATTTCCCCCATGGGGTGGGGGTTGCCAATATCCGCCAGTTTGCGCATGGGATGCAGCATTGCCCGGTCTGGGTGACACAAGAGGAGGGGGGCTACGGATTTGCCGAACTGGTGGCCGTTATCCTGGGGGCCTGCTAGCCCGAACATTTCATGAAATTTTTTCGAGACAATAAATTTTATGCCAATATTCAGGGCTATGAAGGCTATTGTCGGGATCTAATTTTCAGGTGACACGTTGTACCCCTGGTCGATTTCCAAATTCATCGATAAAATTTTACCCTGCGGGCGCGCCCGAGATGCCCATTGGCCACGTTATCAGGGGCTTGCGGTACAGGCGTACAGCGGCACCCCTGATGCCTTGCCAATGAACATCTCGAACGCGTGAAATATCCGGGCTAGGGGGCCTACTTTTCCCGTTCCACCAGTCCTTTCACGAACCAGCGCTGCATGAAGAGCACCACCAGGATCGGCGGCAGCATGACGATCAGGGCAGCGGCCATGGCCTCGTTCCAGAAGGGCAGGTCGTCCGCCTGGGGAATCAGGTTCTGGAGCCCGATGACGGCGGTTGTCATCTTGGGGTTGGTGGTGATCAGCAGGGGCCAGAGGTACTGGTTCCAGCCGTAGACGAATTCGATCACCACCAGGGCGGCGATATTCGTCTTGGACAGGGGCAGAATGATCTTACGGAAGAAGGTCATGGCCGATGCCCCGTCGATTTTGGCGGCTTCACAGAGCTCTTCCGGGATGGTCAGGAAAAACTGGCGAAAGAGAAAGGTGCAGGTGGCCGAGGCCACCAGCGGCAGGATCAGGCCGGTATAACTGTCCAGCAGGCTCAAATCGAGTTTGATTTCGATGTCGTGACCAACGAACCAGGCCACGATGCCGTCAAGATGCAGAAACTCCCACAACATCTGCAGCGGGCCGAAGAGGTTGGCCGCCATCTCGTAGGTGGGCAGGATGCGAACTTCCACCGGCAGCATCAGGGTGCAGAATACGGTGACAAACGCCACGGTGCGCAGGCGGTAGTCGAAATAAACGATGGAGAAGGCTCCCAGCAGGGACACGCAGATTTTGCCGAGGGTGATGCCGCTGGCCATGATGAACGAATTCATCAACTGGGTTCCCAGGTCCCCCTTGTTCCAGGCGGCCTGCATATTGACCCAGAACTGGTCGCTGGGAATCAGCGGCATGGGCACCATGGACACGGTTTCGATGGGGTGGGTGGCGGCGATAAGGGCGTAAATGATGGGGAAGCCTACCACGAGGATGCCCACCATCAGAAAAATGTACGTCAGCGTGTCCAGAATGGGTGTTCTTTCAACCATGATCAATCAACCTGTGTATTGAACGCGGCGTTCGACATATTTGAACTGCATGACCGTGATGAAAATGATCAGGCTCATCAGCACAATGGACTGGGCGGCTGAGGAGCCCAGATTCAGACCGATAAAACCGTCCTGGTAGACCTTGTAGACCAGAATGTTGGTCGCCCCTCCCGGGCCGCCCTGGGTGACGGTGTGGATGACCCCGAAGGTTTCGAAAAAGGAAAAAATGATGTTCATCACCGTGACGAAAAACAGGGTGGGGGACAGCATGGGCACGACGATGGCCCAGAAGCGTCGAAAGGGACTGGCGCCGTCCATGGCCGCAGCCTCGATCAGGGAATGGGGGATCGCCTGCAGACCGGCCATGAAAAAGACGAAATTATAGCTGATCTGTTTCCAGGCACTGGCCATGATTACCATGACCAGGGCATCGGTACCGTTCAACACCGGATTCCAGTCGACCCCGAACCAGCGCTTGATGGCCAGGGACACGACGCCATAAGAGGGGTGCAGCAGAAAGAGCCACAGGACGCCGGAAATGGCCGGGGCTACGGCATAGGGCCAGATCAGGCAGGTCCGGATCACCGCTTTGGCCCGCAGGGCGCGATTGGCCAGGGTGGCCAGGAACAGCCCGCCGGAAATGGAGACAAAGGCTGTCGATGCACTGAACACCAGGGTGATCACGATGGACTTCAGATAGAGTGGATCCTGGAACAGCTCGATGAAATTGTCGAACCACACGAATCGGTTGTGCAGCCCAAAGGGATCGCTCAGCATCATGGACTGCATCAACCCCTGCAGGGCCGGCCAGTAAAAGAAGGTGGCCGTTACCAGAATCTGGGGCAGAATCAGGAAATAGGGCAGAAAGCGATTGGAGAAGATCGAACGCTTGATCATGGCGGCTCGGCATTAATGCGGCGCTTCCGGCAGGTGCTGGCCGGAAGCGCCGTTGCGGTTGTGATCCAGAGGTTATTTATATGTTTTTTCAAATGAGCGCAACAGATCGTTGCTGCGCTTGACGGCACTGTCGAGGGCCTCCTGGGGGCTCTTGGTGTCGTTCCAGACCAGTTCCAGCTCTTCGTTGATCACGTTGCGGATCTGGATGAAGTAGCCCAGCCGCAGACCGCGGGAGATCTCGGTGGGATCCCGTCGGGTCATTTGTTTGATGCCCACCTCCTGGTAGGGGGATTCTTTGTAGTAGCCCTGTTCCTTGAGGGCCTTGTAGGCCGTCAGGGTGATGGGGAAGTAGCCGGTTTCTTTGTGCCAGTAGATTTGCATGTCGTTGGTGGCCAGGAAATCCAGAAAGGCGGCCACGCCGGCATATTCTTCCTTGCTGTGGCCCTTGAGGACCCAGTTGGAGGCTCCGCCGATGATGCTGTTCTGGGGCGCTTTCATCCACGCTTCCACGGGCAGGGGCGCCACGTCCCAGGTGAAGTCTTTGACGGCCTTTTTCAGCTTGGCGATGCCGCTGATGGAATCGATGTAGACGGCCGCGTTCTGGGCGATGAATTCGGATTTGGGGCCCTGGTATTTCTGGCCGCCGTAGAAGAAGCGCTTGTCCTTCATCCAGGCCTTGAGACGCGTGATGTGATTGACCACCTTGTCGTTGTTGATCATCAATTCGCAATCCAGTCCCTTGTAGCCGTTGGCTTTGGATGCGAAGGGGATGTTGTGGATGGCGGAGTAGTTTTCGATCTGGGTCCAGGACTGCCAGGCCGTGACCATGCCGCCGGGCACGCCGGATTTCACAATTTTATCCAGCATTTCACCAAGTTCGTCCCAGGTCACCGCTTTGGATTTGTCCAAAGGGGCCAGGCCCGCTTTTTTGAACAGGTCCACGTTGTAGTACATGACCGGCGTGGAGGAGTTGAACGGCATGGAGACCAGGTTGCCATTGGCATCCATGTAGTAGGACAGGACCGGCTGAAGGTAGTCTTTCCAGTTGACCTTGTAGCCGGCATCGGCCATGAGCTCGTATACCGGATAAACGGCACCGGAAAGCATCATGGTCTGGGTGCCCACCTCGAAGCTTTGCAGGATGTGGGGCTGTTTGCCGGCCCGGATGGCGGCAACGCCGGCGTTGACGGTTTCATCGTAGTTGCCCTTGTTGGTGCCGATGACCGTGTATTTGTCCTGTGAGTCATTGAACGCTTTGATCATGGTGTTGCACACTTCCCCCCTGGCGCTGCGCATGGCGTGCCACCAGTGGATTTCAATGCGTTTGGCCATTACCTCGCCGGCCGTAAAGACAACCACCAGAGCCAGAGCGATAAGCAAGACTAGATTCCGCGATTTCATGACCTTTCCTCCTCTCCCATGAGTGCTATTGACAACCGGCACCCGCCGATCGGGTCCGATTTATGCAGCCATTATGAGATATAGATGACTATACTATTTTACACGCATATCGGGGATGTGATAATGGAGTCAAGGATTAATTGGCGCCCAAGGGGAAGATTTTGGAGATAGCCGGTCGTTCGATAAAAAATATAATGAATTTGATGGGTTAAAGGCGTCAATAACAATACCGGCTTGCTGAAAAATTACTGGCATAGCAGGACGAAAGCAGCGCATACCGATCTTGGGATGGGGATGGAACGATGGCACGTGTCGATCTGAAGAATGTTGTCAAGCGATTTGGTAAGGTGGAAGTGGTCCATGGGATCGATCTGGAGATCAGCGACGTCGAGTTCGTTGTGCTGGTGGGGCCCTCGGGGTGCGGTAAATCCACGACCCTGCGGATGGTCGCCGGCCTGGAAGAGATCAGCGAAGGGGAAATTTATATCGATGATCAGCGGATCAATGACGTGGCCCCCAAAGACCGCGGCGTGGCCATGGTATTTCAGAACTACGCCCTGTATCCTCACATGAACGTTTTCAACAATATGGCGTTCGGCCTCAAATTGAGCAAAACACCCAAGGCCGAGATCGAAGAGCGGGTCCAGCAGGCCGCCGGCACCCTTGGGCTGACCGATCTCCTGAAACGCAAACCCCACGAACTCTCGGGCGGCCAGCGCCAGCGGGTGGCCATGGGCCGGGCCATTGTCCGCAACCCCAAGGTGTTTCTGTTCGACGAGCCCTTATCCAACCTGGATGCCAAGCTGCGCACCCAGATGCGTATCGAAATCAAGCGGCTGCACCAGAAAGTTCAGAACACCATCATCTATGTCACCCACGATCAGGTGGAAGCCATGACCCTGGCCGATCGCATCGTGGTCATGCGCGATGGCTACATCGAACAGGTGGGGGCGCCCCTGGACATCTTCGAGAACCCGGTCAATACGTTCGTGGCCGGTTTCATCGGCAGCCCGCCCATGAATCTCGTGCCGGCCAAGTTGGCGGCGGAGGGCGCCGGTCTCGTGCTGGTCTTTGAAGGCGGCCTGCGGGTGCCGGTTCCCGCCAAGGATGGGGTCGATCTTCAGGCCGGCCGGGATGTGATCATGGGGCTGCGTACCGAGGACATCACCATCGACAACGGAGACACCAAGGTGCCGGAAGAATGGAAGACCGAAGGCCTGGTCGAAGTGGTCGAACCCCTGGGCAGCGAAACCAATATGCACATGGATCTTTCCGGCACCAAATTGATTGCCAAAAGCGAGGGGCGCAAGCTGGTCGGCCGTGGCAAAAAAATCCGGCTGGCCATGAATCTTGACCATTTGCATATTTTCGATGCCCAGACCCAGGGCACCATTTACTGATCGGGTTCGGTCATCTTGACTGAAGCGCTTGTCGCGAGGCCGACCGTCGCCTTGTTACCGGAGAGGCTCTGCTGATCCGGGATGCCTTTTTGAAAGGCTTTTTCATTTCTCCAGACTTGCCGGGTGGGTGAAAACCCTTATCTTTGCTAGCGTCATTACGACAACAATACGTCCACATAAACCTGCCACCGGCAGGACGCTTTCATCACGATCAACCGGGAGATGACCAAATTCATGACCCTGAACGCCAATCCTTATCTCATCCGCTGCCCGGAATGCCGGACACGCAACCGCATTCCGGCCGATAAACTCGGCGCGGTGGCCCAATGCGGCAAATGCCGCAGCACCATTCCCACCGCCGAAGTGCTCACACCCCAACCGCAGCTGGTAACGGAAGCCAATTTCGAATCCCTTATCCTTAAATCCCCCGTCCCGGCCCTTGTTTTCGCGTGGGCGCCCTGGTGCGGCACCTGCACCCAGGTCGGCCCGCTTTTCGACAGCTTCGCCCAGGATGCCAAGGGACGTGTGCGCGCCGGCAAGCTCAATGTCGATGCCAACAAGCAGCTTGCTTCGCGTTTCAACATCCTCAGTGTGCCATTCCTGTTTGTCTTCGACAACGGCCAGTTGAAGAAAAGCCTGCCGGGGGTTCAGACCAAGCACGATCTGATGATGCTGATGGCCCCCTATATCTGAAATGGCGACGTCCGTATGACAGCCGGGACTTCATCGTCGGCATTGGACCTTCTGGACGTTGCCCTGCGCCGCTGCCTGGCAGCCGGGGTCCTGCTGACGGACGGTGTGCGGGATTTCATGTCGGCCACCTTCGGCGACGACACGATCGATACCTTGCGGATCCTGCTGTCCGACGACTCCAGTGCCGAGCGGGATTCCCTGCTGGATCTCGTGTTTTTCCCGGACGAGCCGTTGCAGATGGCCATCGAGCCGGTCTTGATCGACCACGGTTTCCGGGAGAAGGACGTAAGCCGGCTGGCCGAACGTCTCAAGGCCGATCCAGCGGCGGTTCGACTGAGCCTGCCCGGTTCGAATGACACGGTGCCGGCCAGCATGCCGGTGTTCGTTGTGGACGCTTTCCTGGCGCGGTTGAACCTCACCTGGCAACCGGTGGACGTGTTGAAAACAGCGCTGGCCCGTTTGGATGCCGGCCTTCTTGCCGTGAGCGGCAAACGCCGGGATGGACACATCTGGCTGCGGGTTCAGCTGCGCAATGCGGCGTTGCGCCAGACACCGATCCAAATCGGCTTTTTGTGCGATTTTTTCGAGCGCTTGCCCCTAAACGAACCGGATTTTGTCGACAAGCTGGCCTTCATGCTCGTCTTTCTCAACGAACATGGCGATAGCACCAACCTTTACCAGGCTTTGATGGATCGCAAGAAGTTTTTGTTCCAGCATCGGTTGAAGGCCCGGCGAGCGGCCGAACTGGCGGCGCGCAGTAATATGGAAACCCTGATCATGACGGGTGTGCGCAGCCCGCATTTCGATGTCGCCGCGGCCGAAAGAAACCTGGCCCTGATCGACAGTATCGCCCTGGCGGTTTTCGGCCGCACCGAATGGCTGGGGAGCGCGCCGGTTGAAGTGGATCTGGGCGGGTCGGACGGATCGCTGGATCCGGAGGATTTGGTCAAGAAGCTTTCGTGAAAGGGGCATTTTTACGCTTTAATCCAAGCCCTCTTACTCTAATAGGGGACTTTGGGAAGTTGACCGCTCTGGCCCCCTTTTTTTATATATGGTTTCTTCATTTTCTTTCACGTGAAAGAAAACGGAAGCAAAAGAAAGCGCCCGTGCCCCGCTTCATCCTGCGCGTCGTCGTGACGAACGGAGCACGCGGAAACTCACCCGCCTTCGCTTGGGCTGCGGCGAGTTCAGACAGTCCGCGCGCTTTAATCCGTCCGCCCCGCCGATGCTCGGCGCGGGACAATGGGAAAACCAAAATCAAAACACTAAAAGCCGTTTCCAGTGGTCCTTCAAGAGGGAGATGTATTGGTCTCTCGTTTTGAGCGAGGGACTCCATTCATTGGAATGGTGGAATGGCGTTTTTCCGGGATGGGTGTTTACAAATGGGGTGGATTCCCCTAAGTAGCCACCTTTGGGGAAAGTTCTGGGGCCATAACGACATGAAAGGGATCGATCTGATGCCGACAGGTTTATTTTTGCTCCGTAAGATTTTTTTTGGGGGCGTTATTCTGATGTGCATGGTGATGACGGGCGTTGCCGTGGCCCAGGACGAAGACGCGGCGCCCCTTGATCCTTTGGTCGACCAGGTTCTTACCGGTGTGGAAAACCGCTATGCCAGCTCCGCCTTTTCCGCCCGTTTCACGATTGAATCGACCCTCACGGCCATGCAGGTCACGGATACGGCCACCGGCCGTCTCTTGGTGAAATATCCCGGTAAAATGCGCTGGGAATACGAGCAGCCCGATCCCATGCTGTTTGTCACCGACGGCGAGACGCTGTGGATGTATCAACCCCAGGAGCGCCAGGTCACCGTGGGGCAGGCGGCCGAGGTGCTGGGGGGGAGCCAGGGGGCCAGTTTTCTTTCGGACGTTCGCCTGCTGCGCAAACAATTTCGAATCGAGCTGGATCCCAGCGGCAGCCAGGAACTGGCCCGGCTCAAACTGACCCCGTGGGAGGAGGCTTTCGACATCGCCTCCATCACCATGACCATCGTTCGGGCATCCCACGATATCATCGAAGTCGTGACCACCAATGTCTATGAGGACACGACCCGTATCGTCTTTCACGATATCGCCTTCCAGCAGTCCTTTGCCGATGAGCTGTTTCGGTTCGAAATACCGGAGGGGACGGATGTTTTACAGTTTTAAAGTGGTTTATCTGTCATTCCGGACTTGATCCGGAATCTCTAACCTATTGATATCAAAAGATTCCGGCTTCCGCCGGAATGACGTTTAAACGGGAAATGCCATTTATTGCCTATCGTTTTGCGTGCGGGAAATTATTGTAGGAGAAGCAATGCCATGCAAGATCAGATTCGTTCTTTGTTGAAGAAGCGCCGGGGGATTCTCCTGGCGCACAACTACCAGCCCCGGGAGATTCAGGATGTGGCGGATGTCTGCGGCGATTCCCTGGAACTCAGCATCCAGGCCGCCAAAACCGACGCGGAGGTGATTGTTTTCTGCGGCGTCCACTTCATGGCCGAAACGGCCTCCATCCTTTCGCCGGACAAGACCGTTCTCCTGCCCCGCACGGATGCAGGCTGCCCCATGGCGGACATGGTAACCCCGGAAGCGCTCAGCAAAAGGAAGGCCGAGCTGCCGTCCGTACCGGTGGTGACCTATGTCAACTCCACTGCCGAGGTCAAAGCGCTTTCCACCATCTGCTGTACATCCGCCAATGCCCTGGAAGTTGTGGAAAGCCTGGAGGACGAGGAGGTGCTCATGGTGCCGGACCGCAACCTGGCCCTGAACACCGCCGCCCGCAGCAGCAAAAAAGTGCATACCTGGGAAGGGTACTGCCCGTTCCACAATCTGCTCACGGTGGGCGAGGTCGAGCGTGCCAAAGCCCGCTATCCCGAAGCGGTTTTCATGGCCCATCCCGAATGCCCGCCGGAGGTGGTGGCCCTGGCGGATGTGGCGGTCAGCACCTCGGGCATGATCCGATACGCCCGGCAGTCGGAGGCCCAAGCCTTTATCGTGGGCACCGAGGTGGGCATGCGCTACCCCCTGGAAAAGGCCTGCCCGGGCAAGACCTTTCATATGGTCTCACCGCGCATGCTTTGCGAGGACATGAAGAAAATCACCCTGGCGGATATCGTGAATTGCCTGGAAACCCTGCAGGGGGAAGTCAAGGTGCCGGAGGCGGTGCGCCAGCCGGCGCTCAAGGCGGTGGAGCGGATGATTGCGTTGGCATTATAGTTTTAAATAGTATTTTATGTGTGATTGGAGAATTGGGGGGTTTTCCCGATTCGGAGCGATATTTGCCAAGTTCGTTCATTTTCTTCCACGTGGAAGAAAACGAACCAAAAGAAGACGCCCGTGCCCCGCTTGATCCTGCGCGTCGTCGGTGCGGCCGGAGCCCGCGGAAACTCACCCGCCTTCGCTTTGGCTACGGCAGGCTCAGACAGTCCGCGCGCTTTTTTCCGTCCGCCCCGCCGATGCTCGGCGCGGGACAATGGGAAGAACCAAACCAAGAGCTAAAAACCCCTTTTAATCTCCTTCGAAGAGGATCCTATGACTTCTTGCTTTGCGGAAGGGGCCTTATTTCCTCTTTTTCGATTTAGCGGAGTAACAAGATTCAGGGATTCCAGGAGACAGGCGTCAGGAGTCAGAATTCAGGAGTCGGGATATTGAGAAATTAGAAAAATAGGGAATTAGAAATTAGGAAACGGCTGGTTTGGGCCTCAAAACCGGTTTTCTTGGATGCGATGGCTTTGAAGTTTTCTATTTGCCCAATTTCTATTTCCCTATTTTCTGTCTTTTCGGTTGCTGCCTCCAACCGCTACCCTTCGACCTTCAACATGACCTGTCTTTCCTTTCAGCTTTGAGCTTGACCCTTGCAGCTTCAGCTCTCCACCATGTCGTCGGGGATGTCGGCGTTGGTATAGACTTTCTGGACGTCGTCGCAGTTGTCCAGCATGTCCATGAGGCGGATCATCTGCTGGGCTTCCTTGCCTTCCAGGCTGGTGGTGTTCTGGGGCAGCATGGTGACTTCGGCGTCGATGTAGGCAATCCCGGCGGCATCGATGGCTTCCTTGACCGCTTCGAAGTCTTCGGGGGCCGTGATGACTTCGAAGTTGCTGCCGTCTTCACGGACATCTTCGGCACCGGCCTCCAGGGCGGCTTCCATGAGCTGGTCCTCATCCGTGGCTGATTTTTCGACGACCAGATAGCCCTTGTTGTCGAACATCCAGGCCACACAGCCGCCCGCGCCCAGATTGCCGCCGCACTTGGAAAAGCAGTGGCGGATTTCGGAAACGGCCCGGTTCTTATTGTCCGTTACGGACTCCACGAAAACCGCTGCCCCGCCGGGACCGTAGCCTTCGTAAGTGTTTTCCTCATAGTTCACCCCTTCCAATTCGCCGGTGCCTTTCTTGATAGCCCGGTCGATATTGTCCTTGGGCATATTTTCGTTCTTGGCGGCGTCCACCGCCCGGCGCAGCCTGGGGTTGGCGTTGATGTCACCACCGCCCATGCGGGCGGCCACGGTAATTTCCTTGATGATTTTGGTGAAAACTTTGCCCCGGCGCGCATCCTGGGCGCCTTTGCGGTGTTTGATATTGGCCCATTTACTGTGCCCTGCCATTTAGTCCTCCTGTTTTTTCCCCTTGCCGATGATGAAAATCTCGCGGCTGGCCTTGCGGCTGCTCTGGGGTTTGTAGATATGACATCGTGTAAATCGCTGTTTGACGGTATCGATAAAGGCCTGCGTGTCGGGCCCCTGGAAAATTTTGCACACGAACCGCCCGCCGTCCACCAAATGATCCATGGCAATCCCCAGGGCGCTTTCGCAAAGGCTGAACGACCGGGCGGCATCCACATCCTTGTGGCCGGTCGTGGCCGGCGCCATGTCGCTTATCACGCAATGAAACCCGCGGCCCAACAGTGCGGTGACCTCTTCATTCAGATCGAAGATGTCCGCCACCATGGCCCGGACATGCACGGGCAGGGCCAGTTCCACGGGCTTCAGGTCCAGCCCCAGGACATAGCCGCGCGGGCCGGTTATCTCGGCCGCAAATTTGAGCCATGAGCCCGGCGCGCATCCCAAATCGAGCACCCGGTTGCCGGGATGGATCAGCCGGTAGCGCTTCTGGATCTCCTTGAGCTTGTAGACCGATCGGGCCGGGTAGTTGTCTTTCCGGGCCTTACGGGTATAGTGATCCGCCCACTGGTTGCGGGAGCGTGATTTGGTTTTCTTTGGGGGCATCTATATTTCGTTGCTAAGAACTTGGTCCTCAAGTCCCGGTCAGAGGCGGTTGGTTTTGCCGCAGAATAATCTGACAAGAAGCCAGTAGCCAGGAGACAGGATTCAGAATGGGGTTGAGGTCGCTTCGCTCCAACGATTTTGAAAATAGATTGCGCCGAAGGCGATTCATTATTCTGGCTTCTGACTCCAGACTCCTGACTTCTCAGTTCAAATATTAACTGCTGGGGATAGTCCCTAAACCAAGGCCTGGCCCTATGGGCCCTGATTTTTACCGTTTCGCCCGTTTTGGCAGACGTTAATTCCTTGTCTTTATTTGATAAATAGCAACCCCCTATACACTCAAACGCCTGCTGAAGTCAAGGCGGCTCCCGGGCTTCACTCGGGTGGGGCGATGAGGGGGGTTAAAACAGATTTTCGAGGGCTTCCTCCACCGTGCGGACCCCGATGGTTGCGATGCCGGGAACGGTTTCCATGCGGCGGGTGTTGCCGTGGGGGATCAGGCAGCGCTGGAACCCCATTTTGGCGGCTTCCATGGCGCGGATATCCACGTGGCCCACGGCACGGACCTCGCCGGTGAGGCCCACTTCCCCCAGAATGAGCATGTCTGCGGGCACGGCCTTGTCCATGAAACTGGAGGCAATGGCGGCCACGACGGCCAGGTCCACAGCCGGTTCATCCACCTTCACACCGCCGGCCACGTTCATGAAGACGTCCTGGCCCACCAGGTGCAGGCCGAGCTTTTTTTCCATCACGGCCACCAGCAGGGCCACCCGGTGGGCGTCGAGGCCCAGGATGGTGCGCCGGGGGGTGCCGGTGCTGGTGCCGCTCACCAGGGCCTGCAATTCAAGGAGGATGGGCCGCGTCCCTTCCATGCTGGCCGTCACCGAAGAGCCCGGGGCCCCGGCCGGGCGTTCGGACAAAAACACGGCCGAGGGATTGGCGACTTCCACCAGCCCCTGGTCGCGCATTTCGAAAACGCCGATTTCGTTGGTGGAGCCGAAGCGGTTTTTCACCGCCCGCAGCACCCGGAAGACGTGGTTGCGGTCGCCTTCGAAATAGAGCACCGTGTCCACCATGTGTTCCAGCAGCCGGGGGCCGGCAATGGCGCCGTCCTTGGTCACATGGCCCACCAGCAAGACGGGAATGCCGGTTTTCTTGGCCATCAGCATGAGGCGTACGGTGGCTTCCCGCACCTGGCTGACACTGCCCGGGGCGGAGGTCAGTTCGCTGTTGAACATGGTCTGGATGGAATCCACCACCACCACCCGGGGCTGATGGGTTCCCACCATCTGGATGACGGCATCCACGTCGATTTCGGAAACCACCAGCATGTCGGTCGCCACGGTATCCAGGCGCTGGCTGCGCAGCCGGATCTGCCGGATGGATTCCTCGCCGGAAACGTACAGCACTTTGCCGTGGTGCCGGGCCAATCCGTAAAGGGCCTGGAGCATCAGGGTGGATTTGCCGATGCCCGGATCGCCCCCGATCAGCACCAGGCTGCCCTCCACCAGTCCGCCCCCCAGAACCCGGTCGAATTCGGCCAAGGACGTCTGGCAGCGGTGTTCGGCCTCCAGGTTGACATGATCGATGGGTACCGGCTGGGCCGGTGCGCTGCTTCCCATGCGGCGCGAACCCGGGCCGGACGGGGTCCGGGTGGATTCCACAAAGGTGTCCCACTGGCGGCATTCCGGGCAGCGGCCCATCCAGCGCGGGACCTCATGCCCGCAGGACTGGCAGGTGAAAATGGTTTTCAGTTTCTTGGCAGTGGCCATGATGGGGTGTCGGTGTCCTTCCGTGGTCTCAAGGGATAGCGGCCGGTCATGATCTCAGAATTTGACGGATTTATACCACGAGGCGGAAGATTCCTTCAAGGCGGAGATCCGTCATGTCCAGACACAATTTCGGAGCTACCGCCGGTCGCATTCTCTGACAGGGATGAAAACGCGCTCCCCGGCTGGATTGGAAGGGGTTAATATGATAACGATAATTTCCAGGCATGAATGTAATGGCCATCTTTGCGGCTGATCAATCCCCAAACACGGTTCCAAACACCAGCATCCGGGCTCGCCAACCGGGTGATTTATGATTATGGTGTTTCGCGTATGGGAAAATGACAATTACCCCGCAATTCATATACAGTGTCTGTCCGTAAAGGGTAGATTTTAGTTTCCTGGCAAGGCCACGGCGCGTTTGCAACCTTAGGTATAGTAGACTTTTTCGAGGATTGAAAACGAGCGCGAACGCCGCCAGGGGCCGAAAGATGCCATTGATGGATGGGCACGACCTAAAAGGCGCCCACTTCGGGCGAGTGAAAACACCATGGCAAACCAGGGCGGCAAACCCGGGCGTGTGGCATTAAAAATCATCCTCTGGGGGCTGACGGTTTATAGCGTCATCGGGGGAGCTTTCGGTACGGCGGCGTCGGCCTCGGAATTTTTCGCTTCCTTGCAGGCCCGGCTTGTTGAGGATGGATTTGACGCGGAAACCATTCACACGCTGTACGGCCGACCGGGCGTCGGGTTCGAGATCCGCGGGGTCGGTATGTTTTTCCGGCACAGCGAAGCCCGTCTGGATTACGACCAGTTTCTCCGGGAGCAGCGCATCCGGATGGCACGCCAATACATGGTCGACCACAGTGGTGCCCTGGCCGTGGCGGAGGAGCGCTACCAGGTTTCCCGCGAAGTCATCACGGCCATCATGCTCGTGGAAACCCAATTGGGAACCCTGGTGGGCAACCAGACGGTTTTCAATATCCTTTCCACCATGGCAGCCCTGGACGACCCGGGTGTGCGCAAGGCTTTCTGGAGGGAATTGCCCCAGGAGCGCCGCCTGACGCGCAAGGCTTTCGAGAAAAAAGCGGATCGCAAATCCCGCTGGGCTTATAGTGAACTCAAGGCTCTGCTGCGCTACGGGCAGGCCGAAGAACTGGACCCGGTGGCCATCCGGGGGTCCTATGCCGGTGCCATGGGCTACTGCCAGTTCATGCCCAGCAACGCCCTGCGGCTCGGGGTGGACGGCAACGGGGACGAACGGGTCGACCTTTTCGACCACACCGACGCCATCGCCAGCGTGGGCAACTACCTGAAGCACCACGGCTGGAAGCCCGGCATGACCCGCAAGCAGCAGTTCAAGGTGATTTTGAAATACAATTACAGCAAGCCTTACGCGAACACGATTCTTGAAATTGCCAAACAGTTGAGGGGTTGAGAAAGGTCAAGAATGGATTTAAAGACGGCACTCACTTTCATCGCGGCCAGCGTGCCGTTTTTCCTGCTGACGGTCTGGGCCATCGTGGATGTTCTGACGAAAGATTTCGGCACCACCGGCCGCAAGGCCCTCTGGGCCATCGTGGCGGCGGTTCCGTTTGTCGGGGCCGTTATTTACCTGCTGATCGGATTCCGCCAGGGCCGCAAGCCCCAGCGCGCCGGATGATGCTCCGGCATGCCGGTCAGGCCTGCTGAAAGGGTTTGACAATTTTCAAGCTTTCCGGTAAATGCACCCCACATTTCCGCATTGATGTGGTCCCATCGTCTAGCGGTTAGGACGCCGGCCTCTCACGCCGGTAACGGGGGTTCGATTCCCCCTGGGATCACCATTTAATAAAAACAGGGGGTTAACGATATGCGTTGCCCCCTTAAATTATAGATTATTTTTCAATTTCCAACCTTATTTCCAACCCTTGTGAACATGCCATCCTTGTAGTAGGTTGTCTGTATGCAGGTCATCATGCGACAATTTGTTAATATCGCCGAGGGATAAATGTCCATTACTATCGATAATTTTTCTGTGGGCTCTATTCAGAGTTCGATTTTCATTAAAGATTATGAATTTTCAGCTTCCCGATTTATGAGTAAATTATATCCTAAATGGGCGGATATATTCCCGGGTGACCCTGAAGTTTTACCCGTTCCGCCAGAAACAGGACTTCCACCGGAAATTCCTAGGGTGGTTTTGCAGAAGAAAGATGGATCTGCAAGATTGGAAGTGGCCCCGTCGCGATTAAACCTTCATCAACGGATTACCGATAACGCAAATGGTGGGTTAATTGCTCAATGTTATCAAGATTCGATTAGCCTTTTTTCTGATTTTTTAAACGAAATGAATTGCTTCATCTGGCGTTTGGCCGCAGTTAAGGCCTCATATGCAGCTGCCGATAATCCAGGGCTGTTTTTGGCAAAACATTTTTGTAGGGATCAATGGAACGAAAAGCCCCTCAACGACCCAACCAACTTTGAAATGCACTCTCATAAGCGATATGTCTTTCGGGGTAGATTTAAAGTAAATTCTTGGGTTAGAAGTAAAACCGGGCGCAAAGTGGAAAAATCCAAAAAAAGTCCTATTATATTGGTAGAACAAGATATAAACACTTTAACAGAGGATATGGGAAGCGTTCAATTTGGACATGATGATATTGGCGAATTTTTTTCAACAATAGATGATGAGTTCTTAAATATCCTTTCGCTATACTATCCATTGAAAGGATCATAAAATGCTTGCTTCTTCGGTAGCCATTGATAACAAAGTTGATTTTGTAGAAACGGACGCATTTTTGCTTGATGAGTGGAATGCGTCAGGTGAATCTGTAGAAGTAGATGAAATTGGATTTCGGCATTATATCCCTATTGTTTCTGGGCGCGCAAAAGAAGGTTTGTCGTGTGAACTGTTTGAACCGTGCTGTTTAAATATAGGGAGTTTAAGTGCGACCACGGAAAAATATAATGCTATGGTTTTCTTTCATAGTAGTAATAAAAATATCGTGGTGAATTTTATTAAAGGAGTGGTAAACTGGGTAGTCTATCCTGGGAGAGAGACATTAAGTGGTACATACCATAGGATTATAGGCAATATAATTGGGTCCTCAGATGATGAGCTAACCAGTTCGCAATTGTGTTTTAGTGGTGTTTCGTCCAATGAATTAAACCAGGAAAAAGGTTTTGCTGACGAGCTATTTAATGACATTGACCATTTGCTGATGCAATTAGAGGGGAAAGAGCCTTTCCAACGATCAGACGAATTGGAATATTTGGCAGAAGAAGTATGCCAGCAATTGAAAGAAGAAAAAAGGGATACGATTGAAGACTGGGCAGATAAGCTGTCGAATAAAATTTCCAAAATTAATGATTAGCCTCTCCATATGAGCCCTCAAATTTGTCCTACCTGGGAATACGAAGATTTCCCGGATTACACCAGTGTTATACAGTCCGAATTAAAAGATATTCTAATTGGTATTCGTCAGGTAAAGGTTGATACCTACACCGAAGCCAAAAATACTCGTGAATTTCACAGCAAAGTATTTCATAAACTTACCCCGGACTGTTGCCCATATTATGCCGGTCATTATCGGGGAGAAGATTTCGAATGCCTGAAGGGGTATCGTGTATCTGTGCGGGGGGATATCAGGGTGGGATTTGATCCGGCCGTGGTTGAAGTGGCAATGGAAGGAATATCTGGAAGGATAGGCCGGGCTGTTGAAAATCTGGACAAGATATTTAGCCCTGATGGTCAAATGCCACAAAAGGACAAAATTCTAAGGTTAGTGGCCGTTGCTGCATGTTTTTTTGAACTATTCTTAAAAATACATCCATATGCAAACGGAAATGGTCATTCTGCGAGATATTTAGTTTGGGTAATCCTGGGTCGTTATGACCTTTGGTTGAAAGATTGGCCGATTGACCCACGCCCGAAAGACCCACCGTACACAAGCCTAATATGGGAATATAGAAACGGGAATAAATCTCCTTTAGAAAAATTTTTCTTTCGTTCGATTATCGGTAGATAGACCGTTCGCCTTCCGACATTGTTCTACGATCCGCTTCGCCCGCCATTCGTCTATAAGCTCAGTATCGCTGATCCAGGCCCCGCCGATTTTGGCGACCGGTAGGCCGTGGTTGTCGATCCATTTTCGGACCGTCACTCCGGATCGATCGACGTAAGCCCCGATTGCCTTTATGCCGTTCAATCCCGCCATAAGTATGCCCGTGAAGCCTGTTCGAATTTTTATAGGTTAAAAAATTTTTTATAATAGTTCGTTTACACTAATTATTTCTTCTGAGATTTTTGTTGCCCTTGATCTTATTGTATTTGTAGGGTCTTCAAATTTAATACTGCCAACGATGATATCCTTATTGGTCAAACTGCCATCTGAATCAAGAAATTCAAGGCATAGTGTAATCTTGGCATCTTTATTTTTACCTATCGTATTTTGAAAAACAAATTCTCTTATATCAGTAAAAACTGTAATGGCAACTTTTTTACCTGGCCCTAAAACCGCCGGCTCAAAGTTACTCTCATCACCGTGTAGCTCTAAATTATCTTCATGGTCAAAAACCCGCAACTTACATGCACTAATAGCTTCAGTGGCTGTTCCGTTGTTTATCAAAATAAAATTAGCGACAACAAAATTGCCCCGCTTATCTCCTATTAAGCGATCTGTTAGTAGACTGGTGGTGGTTAATGATAAATCATGAACTTCTCTTAATGAAGTAAAATAGAATTGAAATGCAGAGATGACGAGAGCAATTACGGACAGCCAAATCGCAAGCGTTTCCCTTTTCATCATTGCCGAAATCCTTTCATATTAGCAAAACGAAAGAAAGCCTTACACTTTAGGAATGTATGGCATCGCGGGGATAATAGTGCAACAGACAAAAAAAATGGAAGCGACCGTTTCCGGCATCGTCCCCGTTCAAGATTTTCCCCGCCATGGTCCGTCAGACCGTCAATTTCGCAACTTCCCGCCCAAACCGTTCAAGACCCCGTTCAATATCTTCAAGCCGCTGAATGACCGTTTCCAGGATTGCCGCCCGGTTTTCCGGTCCGTCGTTCGGCCGCGGTTGTTCCAGCATTTCCGCCAGGTGTTCCGCCAAGGCCTTCACCGGCCCTATCCCGTGAATTGACAAATCTTGCAATCCTTGACCGTCGCTCCATTCGATTTCACTGATACGTTTCAATGGTTTCCCCCTATTGGTTGTTTAGCCGGTTGCGCCGGCGCGCCATCCAGCAATGCAAGCAATCCTTCGACGTTTTCCCGATCCGCGCGCAGACGTTGCAGGGCGGCCCGTTCGGCTTCCATTGCCCGCCTGATGATCCGTTCGGCCGCTTCGCTTTCCGTCCCGGGCAATGATTGAATCCAAGTTGCCAATTCGGCGTCGATCGTCCAGGAAACCCGCCGTTTCAGTGGGGCTTGCCGCTTTTGCATGGCCTTTGTCTTTTCGTTTGAAATCATGCCTTGAAATATTCCCGCAAAATATTCATCAGATCTAATACCGGTCTGGACGTTTCAAGTATCTACTGGCGGGATAGCTTCCGAAATCTCATGTGTCAAATAAATATTTGTAACCACAGGGAAAACTCACTCAATGCAAATTGTTACCTGTGGAAAAGAGTGCTTGCAGAAAGCGGATTCCCGGACACAAGAAAAAGGCGCACCCCGTGAATGAATGCGCCTAAAATTGAATCGTTTTTTTTGGCCCGGGATCAGTTCGCCTTTCCGCCCCCGGCCGGCTTCGAAACCGCCGTCAACATGGTGTTGTGTATCAGGTCCGGCATTTCTTCGACCGCCTTTGAAATTCGGTTAATGGATTCGGTTAAAGAATTGAATTGTTCGGTCAGTTGATCGATCTTGTTAGATAGTACGAAAATGGCGACTGTTACGGCTTTCTGCATGGCTTCGTTTTCGGCCATGGCCTGTTTCGCCTGGTCAAGATCACAGTCTTTGAGTTTTCCGACGGATTCCGGAAGATTCGCTTGATATCTTTCCAGGATGACCCGTTGAATATGTTTCCCTGTCGCGCCTGATCTTTCGCCCTGTTCGGTGTTCATCATTGCCCCTTTCTGATTACAGCCCCGTAAATCCGGCCAGGTCAATCAAAGCTTGCCCGCCGTTTTCGTTAACCCGGATTTGCAATTTTTCGACAAGATCCCAAAGCACCATTTCTAGCGCCGGCGACAGGCCTTCGGCCGAAATCGTGATAAGTGAATCCCCGCTTTCAAGCCGCTTCGCCTGCGCGTTGTTCAGTGCAACCGTTGAATTCACAAGCTTTTGTTGCATTTGTATGGCCTGTTTGCGAAGTTCTATTTCCTGTCGGACGGCATCTTCCAAAAGCCATTTTTGCGTGAACCCTTCGACTTCGGAAAAGGCGCCGAAAAGGCCGACCAGGGTATCGCCGGTGGATTGAACCGTTTGGCTTACCGAATCAAACGCCGCCTGCAAGCGCTTCGTGGCTTCCTGCGCCATGGCGATATCGACTTCGGCGTCGATTTTCATTTTTTCGGCCAAAAGGTCGGCCCCGATTTCAAGCCGCTTCAACGCCTGTTCGGCCATTTCGGTATCGATTTCCGGATTCAACGCGACGTCGACCAAAACTTCCCGTTCTTCAATGGCCTGGACCGCCTGTTGAAGCGCGGTATCGTCCGGCGGTTCAAATGGCAAAAATTCAATTTCCGGGTTTTCCTGGATCAGATCGTCGATATGGTCCCGTATTTCATTCATAGCCGAAAGGGCGACGGCATCATTTACCGCAATATCGATCGCGGTTTCGCCTTCGATTTCCCCGATAGCGTCGGAAAGGTTTTCGGTTGATTGCGCGGCCTGTTCGGTTTCGCCGGTAAAACCCTGAAGCGCCCTTTCAGCGCCTTCGATCGCTTCGGACATTTGATTGAATGAGTCTTCCCGGATCCCTTCGGATAGATAGCCCAACTCCCGGCGGGTTTCCCGAATTGATTCGTTAAGGCCGCCGAACCCCGGGAATCTTGTCAACGGTTCAAAGGCGTCCAGGATATCAATGATCGAATTGACGATCAGGGACGCGACGGTATCAAATGCAACCTGAAGCGTGTTCCAAACGGCTTGGATGGATCCGAAAACCGCATTGAATACGTTTCCGATATCGGCGCCCGATTCCGCGATTGCGGCCATGGCAAGCCCGATCGATGTTCCGGCCCGGACGACGCCTTCGGCGGCCAGCAGAACGCGGCCGAATGATTCCGACGTTTCCGCGTCCCAATTGTTGACTTCCTGGACGCCGGCGCGCAGTGCTTGAAAATACGGGTCGAACGCTTGCGCCATGCCCGTTGTGATCCGGATCAGGGCTTCCCCGGTGTCGATGACCTCTTGAAGCGCTTCGGCCAGGCCGTCGGCGGTCGTTAAGTCAATCCCATCGAAAAGTTCCCGGATAGCGCGGCCAAGGTCCCCCAAGCCGTCCAGCAGGCCGGAAAAGTCAAGCTGGCCCAGGGCTTCCGGAAGGGCGTCGGCAACGGATTCTAGGAAATCGGCCAGGTTGACCGTGAATTCGTCGAAGGCATCGAACAAGGGATCAAACACGCCGGCATCAATCCCGGCGCCAATACCCTGCAGAACATCTTGAAGGCCCCGGGCAACTTCAATATAGCCGCCCAACATTTCATCGCCCAGGCCGATCAAGACCGCCCGGACGTTATTCGCCAGGGTTTGGTTGATCAGGGTAATGTTTTCCGCCATCTTCTGGAAGGCGGCTTCAGTCGCCCCGGAAGCGTCTCGCATATCTGCCAGGGCATCGGCAAACTTGCCGGACGAATCGGCCCCCAGGACCAAAGCGGCATTAAGGCCTTCGACACTTCCGAATAGCGCGGAAAGTTGTTCAACGTTCCCGCCGGTAGCGTCATAAACCTGGCGAAGCACCCCTTCAAAACCAAGCGTTTCCAAGGCCGCGGCATTGAATTGAAATCCCAAAGCGGCCGCCATCTCTTGGGCTTCCTGTGACGGTTTGATGATATTCGAAAGCGCGGCCTTAATTTGCGTAATGGCTTGCGAGGTCGGCGCGCCGGTGGCCGTCAAGGCGGCCAGGGAAGCCATAAGCGTTTCAATCGGGACGCCGGCATTAGCGGCAATACCTGTTACTTGGGAAAGACTGTCGGCCAGTTCCGGCAATGTGGTTTGACCATCGCGGACGGTTTGAAAAAATACGTCCGAATAGCGCGTTGCCTGGTCGACCCCTTCGCCATAGGCGTTTAGGGTCGAAGCGAGTAAGCGCGTGGTGGCTTCCAAGTCGGCTTTGCCGGCAACGGAAAGCCGTTCGGAAGTCGATAGAACGTCCAGCGCGTCGGCGTAATCTGTCCCCGCGGAAATCGCGGTGTAGACCGCCGAGTTGATATCATCGATCGCGGCCGTTGAATCGGTGGCATATTCCAGAATATCGCGGCGAAAGCCGTCCAGATTTTCCCGGGGCGCATCAATCAAGGTCGCTATTTCCTGGAAGGAATCACCGAAGCGACCGGCTTCCCGTATCGCCAGGGCCATCCCGCCGACGGCCATCGCAGCAAGCGCCGTATCGGTCGCAATAACGCCTTCGGCGATATTCGCTAGGGGCGAAGCAACGGATTGCGTGATATCGCTAAAACCTGAAAAGCTTCGTTCGATTGTTCGGATTGTATTTGTGAGCCGGTCTTGACCGGAAAAGATGACTGATACTGTTTTTTCGAGGTCGGCCATGGTGGGATGCTCCTAAGTAAACTTTTGAAAGGCATTGCCCCCGGCCGATCCGGGGGCGCCCCGCCGGTCGAAACCGGCCAACGAAGGAAGGTGTAAAATGAAACCTCAAAACGGCTTGCGATGGTCGGGCCGCTTTGTTGGATCGGGGTCAAGCTCCGTTGCCGGTGGCCTGCCAGCGCCGGCCATGACCCGTCACCCTGTCGATGCCCGCCATCAAACCAAAGGGAACCCATTGTTTTATCGGGTCGGGCATCTATACGAAAAGCCGCCGGAATGATCAGTCCCGACGGCGTGCCGTCTATCAAAGATCAGCCGCCGGCGTTCGAAACCAGCGCAACCCAGTCAACGGCCTTGGCCGCTGCATCGATTCGGACCTTAAATTCGGTTCCGTCGACCGCCCATCCGGGCCGTGCTTCTATGTAAGGTTTTTTCTGGCCGTTCAAGTAAAAAACATCAACGGTCATGCCTTTAGGGCCGGCGAAATAATATTTAGCTGTATCGCTGGCGTCCAAGCGCGCATCGTAAGCGCGGGTGAAATAGTCGCCGGCGTACGGATTGACGCGGGTTGAAGCGTTGTAGGCATCCGTCGCCAATGTGGTCTGGTCGGAAAACTGGTTCGATCGGAAGAACACCTCGGCCGCGCCTTCGATTGCTTTCGGGCCGATAAAATAATGCGGCCGAAGATTCAAAATGGCATTGCCGCCAGGGTCGGTTTGGACGCCCATAAGTTTGATCGCTTCGGCAACAGGGGAAACCCCGATAACGGCGGACGTGCCGACGTTTGCATGATCGGCATGAAAAAGCGCGGTCCCGTCGCCCATTTCGCCATTGGCGGTCAAGACGGTGTAAACCGCGTCACCGATCTTGCGCTTGGCGGCCCGGCCAAGATTGTACGGCACCAGGTCCAAGGCCCGCTGATCGTCGTTGACAATGGCCTGGCGGGTGATAGCCGTGATTTTGCCGAAGGTAACCAGTTGGACGGTTTCCTTTTTGTCGGACAGGTCGCCGTAACCATAGGGCGCGTTTTCCTTGATTTCTTCCAGGTCGTCGGCTTCGGACGCGCGGGCAAGGGTGCTTTCCTTGAAGTCCGGCAGGCTTCCTTCGCCGGTCCAGGTCTCAAAGGTTTCGTCGGCTTCGTCGAATCCAGCGATAACGCGGACGGTCGCAACGTTTTCCATAATTGCGTTGAAATCCGAAGTCTGTAGCGCGCGGCCCGCTATTTCCGCAGGGCTTCCAGATATGGACTGGCCCGCCCGACGAAGGCACTCGCGGCCAAGCTCCATCAGCGAATACCCTTGAAAGTCTTCGGCGCCCGGAGCCGGGTTTTCTACCCGGTGGTTGAAACCCATAACAATGCCGTCCCTTGCGGCGGCCCTGAATTTGTCTTGCCCGTCGTGTACGTTTTGTGCGGTTCGAAACATGATATTTAATCCTTTCGCGGAGAGTGGTTGATTGATCTTTCCGCGAAGCATGCAGAATACCCGACCATTTGTCAGTCTACGGGTAGACCAAAACTGGTCTATTTTGCCCTAAAATTTTCCCCCGGAAGCGATTTTCAGGCATTCCGCCGCAACCTGGAACGTATCCGCGCCGTCATAAATGACTTCGACCGACCGAAATGTTTGCCGGCAGGTCAAGCAACGGATCAGCCGCCAGGGCCGATCGACTTTCAAAACCTTCAACCGCGCGGACCCGCATTTCGGGCACTCTCCAAGATGTAAATGCTTTTCCGGGAGCAATTCCGCCCTGGCCCCGCATCTGTCACAAAACGCGGCGCCATCCCGAAGGCGATTTCCGCAGATCGGGCACAGGTTTAAATCATCCATCGGCTTTTTCCTTTTCGTGATACTCAACCAGCAGCTTCGTCAGCGGCCCAGGCGTCGGGCAATACCGGCCTTTCCGCGCAAACCCTTCGCGAAGTGTCCGCACTTCCCGTTTGATGACCGGGTGCATGGCCTTGGCCGACAAGCCAGCCAGCAACGGCGGCAACCGATCCGCCAGGGCTTCCAGACCGGCCGCAACCCCGACAACCCGTTCGGTCCAAGCGGTGATGACTTCGGATTTTGAAAGCATGGCTTCACGGGTTTTCTCAACGTCCAGGGCCATTTTTTCTGCCTTCGCTTGCCAGTAGGCAGTTCTTGCGAGGTTCAGTTCGGACCCGGGAACGTCGTCGCCGCGATTACAGGCGGTGTAAATATTTTCCGCCCACCAAAGGATGACCTCTTGAAGATTCCAGCGTCCCCTTTTCACGCGGGGGCATCCGGATTGATGCCAAAGTTGAACCGCCCGGGCCGTTACCCCGAAGGCCGCGGCCACTTCGTCAGTTGAAAACGTTGTTTTTATTTTCTTGCCCATATTTGGCCCCCCTAAGAATGACCGGCCTTAACCGCCAAAATGCGAAAACGAAGGCCGAAAATTTGTCCCGATATGTGGGCGTTTATCGCGCCTTGCCTACCCGTGATAAATCCTTCCGTTTCCAGGACCCGTAAAGCTGTCGGGGCCAGCAACCACGCGCCCCGCGACCTGGTACCCGTCGATTTTCCCGCCTGCCGTTTCTACCAATCGCCCCGCCTGTTCTTTCCCGTTGATCGATTCAGCCAAGCCCCCCGGAAGAAACGCCACGGCCGCCGGCTTATGATCCAATCGGCCAGGCCGCCGGCCAGGTGGTGACGACTTCCCCGACGATGCCTTCGAAGGAATATCGGATCCGGTCCGCCGGCCCGCCGTCGCTTCGATCGATGTTTTGGTTTCAGCATTCAATGGGAAACCCTCCCCGGGTGTTTTCGATGACATTGCGTGAAATTCTCTCTTGTTCTGTAATCGGGTTTTCTAACGCGGACCGCCCGCGGCTTCGATTTTGTTTCCCGGTGTCTTCGCCCTTTATTGACGAATGGTCGCTCATAAATGCCCCGCCTGGTTTGTGGTTTGAATAACTTTGATTTTTTCGACTCTATCCCTTGTCGATCTATGCCCCTGGTTAGAACGTCGCAAATAGCGGAAATCACGCTTTCGGCAGGGACGAACACCGCCCCCCTATTGACTTCAATCGAAATCAAAACAGAGTCTTTTCCGTTCAGGGTTTTCCGTTTCCGTAGGGCTTTTTTCCGGCGTTGCGATAATCAAAACCGATTTCCTGTCCAGATCGGATTCCCGGAGCGCCCGTTCAATACATTCCGTCCAGTTGCAGGCGACCGGGCAGTAATAAACCCACAAAACGACGGCCCCGGTTCTTTCGGTTTCTATTTCCCAACCGGTGGTCATGGGTTGCCCCCATTGCCTATGGCATCTAAAAGTCGACGGACGCCCCCCCGGGGCTGTTCAATCAATGTTCGATCTGGGCACGTTTCCGAAAATGCCGCGTATGCTTCACAGAATTCCTTGACCCACCATTTCAACTCAGATTCAGCAACGGTGGACGCCCATCTGGGATAGGGCCAACGCGCCTTCATCAGGTGACGGGCGATCGGGTCTTCGATCTCAGGAGGAACGGCCGCCCCGTTTCGGTGCAAGTGATCAATAATTGCGTTTGCTTCGGTCAAGGCTACGCTTTCCGTTTTCGGCACCGCTGCCCCCAGGGCTTCGATAAATTCAGCGATAGGCGGCATCTTCGTATATTTCCGGCGCGCCATAATATCGCAGGCCGCCCGTTCAATCTGTTCGATGGAAAAATCACGAAGCATCGAAAAGCGCATCCGCATCCCCTCGAGCGTTATCGTGTCTCGGAAATTATCAGCCATGCCAAGCATGATTTGTGAAAACCGTTTTTTGTCACTTTCATTCATGGTCTTCGCCTTTTGCCCAATCCGCAATTGCTTGACTGTCGTCACGGGTGCGTCGGCATCCGGTGGACGGACGGCGGCCGTTGCCCTGCATTTTCGAAAAAAGCTGATCAAATTGTTTGCGGAGTTTCCCGGCGGATAAAATGTTCGGCCACCAAAAGTCATCCATCTGGCTAAAATCGATTACGCGACGGATTTCTTCAGGGGTCCGGCCATCAATTCGGATCATTTTGTCGATTTCGGCGGGCCAGCTTTTAGGCTTTGGCCTGGCGCGGGGGTTGTTTTTTAGAATCCAGGCTTTGAGATATTCAGTAAGCTTATAGGCATCGCTTCCTTCGTCGGGTTGCGACGAAGAAAGGGTTTTAAGGTCTTTTTTATAATTCTTTAATTCTTTAGTTGTGGTCGGGTGTTGGTCGGGTGTTGGTCGTTTACTTGGTCGGCCGCCTATTTCTTGCGCTTGGTATTTCTCATAATTACAAATCGTTATAATGCTATATTTCTTGGTCGTTTTGATGGTCGAAAATCCAATGGTTTTCATAACATCAAGCCTGGTGCGGATTTGCCGACGTCCGACCCCGAAAAATGCTGCCAACTTTGGTTGTGAAAAAACAAGCTGCCCGCGCCTGATTTTGATATTTTGGGCGCCATCGAACCAATCCCGGTCTTCGTGGTTTGCGTGGTCAATGAGATAGTCCATCATTACCCACAAAAGCAGGTCGCGGTGATATCCGGCGTCCCATCGTTTTCGCCATCGCTTGGTATATCCGCGATTCATAGGGCACCCCCGAACGATAGGGCGTCAAAGTAGTCTCGGGAAAGTGGGGAATAGTTGCCCGACGATGCTGTCGGGGCATTAGGCAGGTGTTTCTTCGGTTTGGCTTCTGGCATTTTTTATCGGTTCCGTTCCCAGGGTCCGGCAAGCTGCCCCTTGCTTGCCCAATGCCGGCCCTTCAAAAATTTAACTCCTTATTCGCTTTCGGTTGGTTTTTGCCTTTTTCCAGGGGGCCGCCCCTAAGTTTGCCCCTCGTGGCCAGCCCCCAGCCCCGGTTGATTTTCTACTCCAAGCCTGTTAAATAAAACCCATCGTCGGCTTGGCTCGGTTCCGTCCTGGTCGATGATGCCCAGTCTTGAAAGCCCCCTTGTTAAGCCGGCGGGGGCTTTCATCTTTTCCGGCCATCGTCATCCATCGCCATACCCCAACGCTCTATCCCATTCGAGAAACCGCAGGACCCGCGCTTTCAGATCGCAAAGCTCCGCCGGGATCCGGTCAAGGTTGATATCGAAGTCGATCGCCAGCAGCCGGCCGACGGCTTGAAGGTCGGCATCGCTGACAGCCTTCCAAGTCCTGACGCTGCGGTACCGGTCCATAATGTCTTCGGCGGTCTTCAAACCGCGTTCCAGGCGGTCCCGGTAGGCTTTGGCCTGGTGGCTTTCACTTTCAGTCATATCAGTTCGCAGGGATTACCCGGGCGCCGTCGATGTATTCCAAGACGTCGCTTTCCCGATATCGAATGTTTCGGTTAAACTTGTAGTAGGGGAGGCCGCGGCCGTAATAGCGATCGTTCCGGAGCTTTTGAACAGAGACACCGAGTATTTTTGCAAGCTCTGTGTCTGTAAGCCATTTTTCGTTAAGGTGTGTTTTTCTTCCCATGGTTTGCCTCCGGGGACGTGGTTGGAGTCAATTGACTTCCGTGGATGTTTGAAAGGGAAGGTTACACAGCATAGAAGTGAATAAAATTCCCAAAATATGAAAAAAATCATGTGTCGGCATATTTGTGGGTATTTTATTTAAGCATAAAAAAAGCCGCCATCCCTACAGAATAGCGGCTTTGGAGCAAAAACCGTTTGCTTTAATTTTTTTTAAGGATTTTTTGGTCTGCCGGATGTTTTCCGGTATTTTCCGGGGATATTTCCCCAAATTTTTTCGAAAGTGGTATTAGGAATGTCGAATCCGATAGACGCCCGGCCCTGTTCCCGAATGACCGGTTCGCTATGTTTTACACAAAATTCCGTCACTATCACCGCGGCTTTGATGCTTTTATCCCAATTTTCTTTTTCACGCCGAAGACGGCCAAGCTCGGATCGCTCTTTTCCGTTAAGCGGGTTTTCATCGCCGGTTGCGTGCGGATCGTCCGCGGTCTGGTTGTTCGGTTCGGCCCCGACCTGATCGGCCGCCCCATTAGCAAAAGATAGGCCCCACTTTTCCGCTGTTCGCTCAATGTCTTCACGCCAGAAAAAAACGTCGCAAAGCCTTTTCCGGGCCGATAGGCTCCGAAGAGAATCAAGCACGTTTATACCATAACGGTAGTCCTCGCAAATGACATCCAAGACTTTTCCATTTTCGACGCGAACAGGTCTGAAGTCGCTTCCAAACTCGTCAAATTGGAACATTTTCAACCCGTCGTCAACAAGGTCTGCAAGCTGTTCGATACTGATTCCCCAAAGGTCTAAAAGCCTTTCCGCCGTTGCCTTCGTTTCAAATTTTTCCATTACCCGTTCCCTTTCACGGTCCCTTGTGAAAATCCCAGGGGAAGGCGGTCAAGGGAAACCGCCGTTTCGGGAGCTACCCTATCCCCCAGGAAATTGCTATTATTTTGCCTTTCGTTCCAGTTTTGTAGCCTTTTTGTTTTTCTTTACGGCGTCGTCTATCAGGTCGCCGGCTAAGTTCGCCGCCTGTTGAAGTGCTTCATCCCGAAGATGGGCATACCGTTGCGTCACTTGCGGGGATTTGTGCGTCAATAGCTTCTGAAGGGTGTACATATCCACCTTGCCGGATGATGCAAGCATGGACGCATAGGCGTGTCTAAGGCCGTGAACCGGCCGGAAATCATCCGGAAGGCCGGCCCGCTTTTTGATCCGATTCGATGCCTCCTGGACGGATACGCGCCGTTTGCCGCCCCTTCCAGGGAAGACGAATGGCGACCCTTTTACCCGGGGATGCTTTTTCAGGACTTCCCGGGCGGATCGGTTCAATGGGATCTTTTGGTCGGTTCCGCCCTTCGGGTCCCGGATGTGAATGAAGCCTCGGCCGAAATCGATATCCGTCCATTCCAATTTGAACAATTCCCCCCGGCGCATTCCTGTGAATAACGCCATTTTCATGAAACCTTGGATTTGATCGTTTTCGTCGGCGTCAATCGCATCCATCAAATTTGCTAATTGGTCCGGGGTCAGGTCTTCGGTTCGCAGATTGTTAACGGTGGGTTTTTGAATCTTGAAGGGAAGGGGATCAACCATGCTGTTTTTGGCGCCATGGTTGATGATCCATGTAAGCAGATTCAAAACGTGTTTGACGGTTTGGGGGGATTTCGTTTTTAAGAGTCGTCGCCGAATTCTATCGGTATCGAGCTTGACTATTTCCTTAGGCTGCTTTTTCCCGAATTCGGATTTCAGGAATTTGTCATACCGGCTTTGGTCAACGCTTTTCGATTTGCCTGGTGAACGATTCTTGAAATAGGCCTCGGACAGCCGGTCAATCGTCCATTTTTTTTCCTTTTTACGGGCCGCTTCAAGCTCCCGTTCTTCCTTGCGGGTCAGACGGCGACCTTCAATCAGATCGGACCGGGCCGTCGCGGCTTTCGCTTCTGTCATTTTGTCGGCATATTGGCGGCCGATCCGTTCTTCGATCAACTTTCCGTTTCGTTTGAAAAGGACGTAATAAACCTTTTCGGTTCCAGGTTTGCCGATGCGGTCGACTTGGCGATAGAACACTCCAGGATATTTGGTCTTGATCCTTGGATATTTTTTACCCATGACGCGCCCTTTTCAATAAGCCGGTAAGGCCACTTCCAACCGTATTTCCAACCTACAGAATGGATATAGGAAAAGAAAAGGGGAGTCAATGGAAATTTATACGATCAACAAATACAAATAAAACAGAATGATATAAAACTAAATGGAAACAGAAGGAAATTGTGGGGAATTCATAAAATCCGGCCTCTCACGCCGGTAACGGGGGTTCGATTCCCCCTGGGATCACCACTACTTATGAGATTTGGGGTTCCGCGGACACCTTGGCGGACACCCTGCCAGTCGGAAGAACGTTTGTTGACTGGCCCTCATTTTTATCCCCGTCAGGATGTTGGCCCATCTTGGCGGGGTTTTCATTTTTAGGCCTGAAGGGGATAAGTTGCCCTCCAGGCGATGGGGGATTGGGTATCATCGGGTCCGGAGCTTTTAGGCTTGTTTCCAGTGCTTCTCGGGCTTGCCGGCTGCCTCTGAGGCGATGAAGGTACTTTGCTGTAGTTGTCGGCGACAAATGCCGAAGGATTTGCTGTATGACATTAATTTCGACGCCGCCGTCGTACAGAATAGAGGCGGTCAGATGTCGAATGCCATGAAATCCAAAAGGCTTGATCCCTGCCCGCCTGCAAAGCCTCTTCATCAAATGGATCCGCTTCTTGAAAGGTTCGCCGTATCTTTCCGAGTTGCATTCCCTGGGGTCCATACAGATGAATACATAATCCGAATCTATCGGACGGGCTTTCAACCAACCCCGTAACGCCTTTGCCAGCATGTCGACCATCGGCACCCAGTCTGGTTCCAGGCAACCGCTTTTGCGCTTGCGTGTCCAGAGTTGCACTTGCCGACCGTTGAAATCAAGGTCGGACACCTTCAAACGGAAAAGCTCTGATCTCCGGGCCGCGAGACATAGATACGAAATCAGCATGACCTTATCCTGCCCCTCGGCACATGTGTGGACCTTCCAGAAATCTGCCACAGGCGGAACATATCGAGGTTTGGTCGATTCCGGACGTTCCGGTACCTGGTGAAAAGGATTCAAGCGGTCCGCAGGAAAACCCTCAAGATATTTTATCCCATAGGACCAGCCTGCGCCCAAATCCTTCCGGTCGTTATTTACCCCTCCACCGGGGCGATTTTCCTCTTCCTTCATCAGAAACTGGTTAACGACCGACCGTGTAATTTTTTCGACCCGATCCTCCGGATTAAAAAGTCCGGATTGCAGGAATCGCTCAAAAGCTGCCCGCTTTTCTTTGAAGGTCCGGTGGGCATGGGTTCTTTCCGAGTAGGCCAAGTACTTCGTCGCCCAATCGATGATTGCCCAAGAGCCCGTAAGGGTCTCTGTTTTCGCCTCCTTGGTTAATATTTGATCTCGAGTTCTTGTTTCCCATGCTACCGCATTTTTGTAGCTGTCGTTGCTGTCGTCTGGGAACAGCTTCTCTTTCACTATTCGCCCGTCGATCCGAACGACACCTTTGAAGCGGGGCATTCCCCGCTTGGTGATGCGTGTTGGCATAAATGACCTCCATAACTTTTTTTTCAAAGAACACCCAGGATGAGCCTGGCCCACCAACACGCATGCCACGCCATTTATGAGCTTGGCGCCTAACGGTTCTTGAGTCAACCCCCAAAAACTTGGCAAGCTCACTGGCAGTCATTGTGCGGCCGAACTCTTTTTCCAGGACCGCTATTGCTGGGCTATGGTCTTCGTTCATTCATGCCTTTGGTTTGGATGGTCGACATTTAGGATGCTATTTGATAGCCTACCCATCCTCAAATCCCTTTTTTCAGCACTTGCTGGACCGTTTGCCTATGCCAACGGCCGCGTCCCGATAGCGTGGGTACATCCTGTTTTTCAAGTTCGGCTGCAATTTTGGCGTGGCTCATACCTTGAACGCTCATCGTTTTTATCTTTTCATAGACCCCTTCACGATGATTACGTTCTTGGTCTGCCATTTCCTCAAACTGTGGTTTCAGCACTTTATCGAAATACTTTTTCATCAATTTCTGATTTTCCCTGTCCTCCTTAGTCATTTTCGGGGCCTTCCAGTACCTGACCATCTCGACAATCAGGTCCGTTACGCTCGTTTTCCGAAGCAAGGCCTTTGTTTTGAGCTCCAGATAGACATCCCTTGGCAATAGTACGGTGAGCTTGTGTTTATCCTCATTCATAGATACACCTCCGTTTTTCTCGTTGATGATATGTGCAATCGATACGGCAATACGGATTGCATGTCAATCAAATTTTTGATGTCGGGGAACAAACAGTTCGATAGAACCATTAGTTCTTGGCACTGTACCGGATTCGGAAAATCCGGCATTCGATGAAACGGCAGATGCTGCAGGTTGAATGGGAATGGATGGCACATCTTTCATTGTATCCAACCATCAGGGGACTGACTGCACGGTCACCCTATCAACCGATGCCACCCTGATCCTGACAGATGGCCCCCCTGATGATTATCAATGCGAAGTCCAGCATGAGGCCAATCTCTTGGCCAATCCTCCCTTACAATGGGACTATAGTAAAATTTCAGTCGATGAAATCGTATTGCCCTGGTTACCTGGCGCCGGCACCACAGGCCCAAGGCCTTGTTTGTGGATGCCCGATTGGTGAGATCCATGCTGGGCGATTGTCACTGCTGTTGAGGGCGGAATTTGCAGAGGGAGAAAAAACCTCCCAAGATCAGAGGGTTTATCGCAAAGATGTAAATACGCGAAGAACAAAATTTAACCTGGAATGCTCCAGGGGCAATATAGACAAAAGTTGAAAAAATTATCGAAGTGTAAATATTTACTGTTGACAAAATCCTTGGATTTAAATAACGATGAAAACATACAAACTGTGGATTAAGGAATTTCAATGGAGTATTTTCATTCACATGTGATCAAATTTGTCGATATATCACCTTATGCTCTCAACCAATGGTTGGACAGGGGGTATTTTGAACCAAGTATACAAAAGGCAAGTGGATCGGGATCACGAAATATATTTTCATTTACTGACATCGTTAAGATAGCTCTTTTTAAACAACTCTTGGGAAAAGGTATCGCCAGAGACGTGGCGGGCCGATATTTAGCCGCTGATGATACCGATGATATAATTGAAGGCGTCTCAATCATCCATACTGAGGATCCAGAGGCGGACAATGTGTTTTTCCTCGCATTTGAGTCCAGCAGAAAACCTAATACAAGAATCAAAGCATACGCTGTGCAGGAGCCTTACGAATTAAAATTTCAACACAAATTAAATCAAATCGATCTTATTGTTATTAGCAACCTGACTGAGATTGTACGGACATTAGATAAAAAAATAAAAGAAATGGCCTAAAATTTTTTGTTTCATCAAATATACATACTGTAGATTTATAGATTAATATAATTATCGTAAAGAGGGAGGTTCGCCTATGAGAAACCGGAATAACGATGGATTGATTGAAAATGGCTATTGCCAAGCCATTCGAACCGCAAAAGAGCGGGCGGAAGTGCTTGAGAAACTTAAAGAGGCCTTGATGGCAAAAGATGATGATAATATTCGAAAATTTGCCATGACATACTGTGGGTTTAACTAATGAATGCCATCGAGTTTATAAGGGTATCGACCCAAGGCCAGGGGAGGGAAGATCGAGCAGGTCCTGAACGCCAGCGCGAATCTAACAAACGAACCATTGAGCGCCATTCAATCAAAATTTTTAAGTTTACCCATACGGCCGTTAACGACCCAAAACCATGGAGGTAGCCCTATGATCCAGACCAAGTCCATCTACGATTGCAGTCAGGAAACCATTTCATTCGAACCCTCAAACGACCAATCCATCATCAAGACCGTCAGGCTTACCCCGATTGATATGGTCCCCCGGCCGGTGGACCTTTCCTTGATCGGCATTCCCCGCAACCTCGATTGGCGATACGAATTTGGCACCCGCGCGGAAATCATCGCCCGCGAGAAACGAATCAAAGCCATTTGCGTCGAGATCTCCAAAGGCAAACGACGGCTCGATTCGGCCATAGCCTTCTTCGACGGCAGAACCTACTGGCTGGCATCGGGATTCGACAATGTGACCTTGTCCCAGCGCACCAACGCCCAGTGCTGGCTGATCACCTACCATGGCACCGAACAGGACGCTGCGGAATACGCGGTGACAAAAGGCCACGCCTGGGACATGGACGCCTTATAAACATTTGCAGATTTAGGATCACCAGCAGAATCCTCGTGCTTCCGGCGATCGCACGGAGCTGCCGGGGCGCAGAAATGGGAAGGGGGGCATAGTTGCTCCGGCAGTTACACGCCCAACACAATTTCCAGGAGGGTTACACCATGTCGGATAGGTCGCTTGGCGAAATTAAAAGACATATTGATGAAGATCTCGGGATTACCCTTCAGAATGGCTATGGCGAGGGGCACAACCTTGACAATGGGCTACTGGGAAATCGATTCCGGTCCCCGCCAGGGGCTTCCTCGTGTCCCATATTGGATTAAAAACCAAAACCGGGGCCAAGTCGAAATTGTCGCCCCCAGTCCATTGGCATGTGCCATGTGCAAAGGGTTAAATGCAACTAAAATCAATTCAGGAGGTATCTATGACCAAATTTATCAACTCCCCGAAAGCCATCATCGACAGAAACGCAACTGCAGGTATTCCTGCACTTGAACCCATTCATGAAGACCCTGATCGTCTTGCGGAAGCCTTCCTGAAAATCCCATCCGGTCTTGATGATATCGGACCGAATCCCACCGAATACGATGAAAACGGAAATCTTATCGAACCAACAGCCGTTTTCAAAGACGATAGTGGCACCTACTGGCAGGGCAATAATCTGGGTTGGTTGGAAATAAAAGCCGGAATTGAATGGAGGATCCCAGCCAATGCAATCATATACCGCGGCACGGAATCGGATGCCCGTGATTATGCGGTTAATTGCGGCAATGCCATTCCAAAGGTTGAAGAAACGCTCAACGAAAAATATTACCATCAATCCAAAACTGAAACCAATGGTTCTTCGATGAGTGATCGGGATGAGGCGGCGGTCATGTTGGCCAAGGAAATTCTTGGACTCTATGATGATGAGATGATGGGCGTTTTAGAGGCAGTCCGTAAGGGGAATGCCGAAGACTGCGCAAAATCCCTTGATAAATTTTTCAGCGTTAATTCGATATGCTGGATAAAAAGTGTTGATCTCGGAGCTTGGGAATATGGCGTTTTGGCCCACTTTCTTGAGGCCCTGCTTCGATCAGGTTATTCCGAAAAACCCGATGAGTCTACGGAACGCATATTTTATCTGAAAGTCACTGACCAAATCATTGAGAGAATGCCGAATAAGATGAGAAATAAGATGAGGGAGGGGGTGAAGAAATTTTTTCCTGACCTCGGCAGAGCACTTGAAGAGCCACTATTTTATACCAATGACGACCAGGCCGGCATTGAACTTTCTCAAGTCGCGGAAGCTCTGGGAATGTCCGAAGATGAGCTAATCAATGAGGCTGATACCGATTATGCCACTATTAAATTATATGGCGCCGACGAGGCATACAGAGTCCACTAAACGACGAATCGGTTATTTAAAAAAACCCAATCCTGCACCGTTCGCGCTTGCCCGGATCGACAAATTTGGCCTGGCTATCAGAAAACTTGTCTCTAAAGGCCTTCGGTTTGTTTTAAGCGCAGTGGGGAAATTTAACGGCAATGAAATTTTGGTATAGATGAAATGATAGAAATGGGGTGTGTTGGATAAAAATCCTCAACATCATTCCACACCGAATAACGGAAAATGGGGAGGTCTTATGGCAAAAAGCACCAAAACAGCATTGAGGGAAACTATTGATGAGATAGATTGGTTAATTGAGGTAGGCATCAAAAGGGTCGAAAAAGATGCCGTAGATGCGCTGAGTTTGCCAGGGCATTTCGCCCCGGCACTTAAATCAGCGGCAAAAAATCATGCCGAGTCTGAGGCTTCCTCCGGCTTTGTCAGGACCCTTCATTCTTCCGTTAATGAACTGATAAGCAGGAAATACTCATCATACTTGGTCTTCACCTTTAAACCCAAATGGCCTACTAAATGGATGCTGAACGATCATAGGATCAAAGAAAAAATTAAAAAAGATCGTGTCATGATCAATATGCTGAACCATATTCACGAGCTAAATAAAACAGCCCCAAAAGGCAAAGAATATACAGAATTGCTGGATTTGACAAACCGTGCAACCAGAGGGGAGAAATATAGATTCGAGTCCAAATCCGGTACCTGCCATTATTATGACTATGCCGTGTTCAGAACGGATAAGGATTTTTATTCTAAGATCACGGATGATTTAGGATACAGCAAGAACTATATTCAGAAGTACCTAAAGGCTTTTTGCGATCGAAAAATTTTCATCAGATTAGGGAAAACGGATAAGGCGCATTACCTATACGCTGATGGTTATTATAAAAAAAACCCGAGCGGCAAAAGAGTTAAATATACATTTTTAAAGGAGACCACCGCCTTTAAGGAAGCTCTCCGAAATTTCAAGGTAATTTGATTGGTCTTGACATAGCAGCCAGTCTCATTATACTAAGCTCAAGGTGCGAGTAAATCCTGATTCACCGCGACGCCTAATAGGGTATCGTAAGCGTTCTCATTAAAGAACGTCGGCTTCAGGGTTCGCGCCTTTTCTTTTTCTGCCCGCCCCCTATCTATATGAGTTCAGCAATAATATATTTGGACGAAAGCGGTGATTTAGGCTGGCGCTTTGATAAGCCTTACAGGCATGGTGGTTCGAGTCGCTTTCTAACCATAGCAAGCCTTGTTGTAGATCCGTCAAAAAAACACCTTCCCAAGCGTTTAATCAAGAAACTTTACACCAAATACAGGTGGCCGACCAATATTGAAAAAAAGTGGTCGGATATGACAGAACCTGAGCGAGAGGGGTTTGCCAAGAAGGCTGCTTTGCTGAGCAACAGAAACCCAGGCGGCATTAATTTCTTGTCAATAACTGTGCGTAAAGAAAATGTTCAGTCTCACATTCGTGGGGACTCAAATAAACTTTATAATTATATGATTTGCCTCTCGCTGATAGAGGAAATGAGCCGACATCACACAGTCACTTTCCTGCCGGATCCTCGCAGCATTAAAGTCGCGAGCGGAAATAGTCTGCACGACTACCTACAAACAAAGTTGTGGTTTGAAAAACGGGTTGTCACCTCTTTAAACACAACCAGCATAGATAGTTCATCAAGCCTAAATATTCAATTCACAGATATGTTGGCAGGGTTAGTGCGAGGCCATTTTGAGGACGGAAATTCAAAACCGTGGCAACTGCTGAGAAAAAATATCGGTTGTAAGACTCTATTTTTCTGACAGCAAATTTCCCCCTTCTGATCATATTTTTACAGATGGAATATTACATTTGTCGATTCCATCTGACCACCAAAAAAACCAATGTTTTTGGCTTACAGATGTAATGAAAATTTGATTTATGTTCCAAAAACCCTTGATACCAAAGGCTTCAGAGCTTCATCCGGATTATAGTCGCCGGACCTAAAAGGAAAACTAATCGGAAGGGGTTATAGTATTTCTGATTTATCGATAGAATATACCGTGCAACCACCCCCGATAAGTCGAGCGAAGCGAGACCATATCGAAGGGGTGGGGGCACGCATGCAGCGAACCGACTGGAATGAGCGAGCGAATAAAGGGAGGGCGCTGCTTTGATGAAAAAGATTTATATCTACCCATCAATGACGGGGCCAAAAACGCTCGCTTCGCTCGCTGGCCCCGTCGGGAGAAACGCCTTGCCTCTACCGTTGCGGGTAGCTTCGCTACCCTTACGCTTTCAGCAGGCGTTTCTAAAAACATTTTTCTAAACTCCTTGATATCCGAAACTGTATATCCTGACTTAGTCAACAGTTCCGTCATTATGGCTCCGGTTTATATGAAATTTTTCGCCGGATTTTTCCGCTCGATAATTCCTTCGTATGCTTGTCCTCAATGATACTGTGAAAAAACAGGGAGGTCTCAATGAAAACCCGTTTTGATGCCGTCTCCTTGCGAGTGACCAAAATATTGATCTCACTCGTGACCCTGCTCGCCACACCCCCAGCCATCGCAAACGCAGGGCATTTCAAAGTCCTTCGAGTCGTTGACGGTGATACCATTGTAATCAATTATCAGGGTAAAACGGAAAAGGTGCGGCTACTTTGTGTAAACACTCCCGAATCGGTCCATCCCGATAAAAAACAGAACGTCCCTATGGGAAAAGTTGCCTCAAGCTACACCGAAATGCGCTTGGCGGGAAAACACATAGATCTCGAGTTCGAAGGGGATCGCATCAGGGGGAACTACAACCGACTGCTTGCTTATGTTTTCATCGATGGTGCAAACTTCAACCTTGATCTGGTCAGGAAAGGCTTATCGCCCTATTACACAAAATATGGTCATAGCCATAGCTACGATAGCGATTTCAAGACAGCCGAAAAGCTGGCGCGGAAGGAAGGCTTGCATATTTGGGGTGATCCAGATTTGACAAGGAAATACCTTCGATTGAAATCGAAATGGGGGCAATAGCCGCAAAGGATGTCCCTGTTGATTCCACTAATCAAACATCAATTCTAAAGCCGGGGGGTGGACCTGGCTCAGGATTAAATTTGGAAAACTGAAAAGATAGGTTTGCGGGGGCCATGGACAAAGATCGTCTGTAAAACGGCCCCCTGCTTGACCATATCCAACAGGATGACATTGCGGGATGTCCAATGAATTTTTTTGTGTGCGCAGGGGGCTGATTCTGCTTATAAGGGGCATAAAATGGAATTGCAGGTCTTTTTGCCTTCTTTGCAGGAAGTCCTGCACAGCGGCCCCCTGTTTAACCTCAGCCAAAGGAACACACCATGGAAGACGAGAATGAGGAAAAGCCGAAAGAGTCCACCGATGATAAAGCATCCGGGGAAGAACCAAAACCTGTGATCCCGGAACTCGTGCTGGATCCGACCCGTATCCATGATATCCCGGCTGTCTTCAGAGATAGGAAAATTCCGGATTAGTTGCCCGGTCATATGGCTCAAGGTTCAGGTTTTGTTTTTTATAGGACTTAAAATATGAAGGGCTGCCTCCATAAAAAGGCAGCCCTCCCAAGCTTTTTCAAAATGAAACGACTTCTGCCGATATCATTTGAATGTTAGACCGTTTATTATTTTGATGCCCAGATTTTTATCCAAAGCTGTTCCAATTTTAAATTTATTCTATTGACCGATTCAGACTTGGGCAAATTCGTGGAAATGTTTTTTGAATTTTGTGTGACCGCCTACCATACCAGATACGTCATAATTCTGAATCGGCCCCCCATTGCTCTTGATAGGGTTGCGGCCTATGGGGGTACTGCAAAAAAACGCACCTGTCTTGTAAAAAGAGGCCAAAATCCAATCGTCCTTGCTGAAATAATTCCTAATCCCATTAGCAGAAGCTTCGGAGGCCTTTGTCCACGCTCCTTCTTTGTTGCCGACTGCGCCTCCGAGTAGATGACTGGTATCTACGAAACGATTTTCTTTTGTACTCAAATTTTTTAGTGCATAATGAATAACTCGTGCCCCAAGAGAGTGGCCACAAAGGATGTATTGAGAATCTGTTCTCGCCAGAATGTCAGCCAAAAGTACGCCTGTCTGACCAGCCTTCATCATTGCAATCGACCATGGATTGGCGGCTATACCCATGGCCAACATTGCCCCGCTGAGAGGGCCAAGTTTCTTGCCAGTCTGTTTTAGTGCGCGTGCGGCCCACCGTTTAATCAATTTTATGGCAGCTTCTTTTCCCCCAGCATCGATGATCATTTTGCCAAGATCATAAAGTCTTTTGGATTCCCAGCGGACGTAATACCAAGCGTTGTTGGGATATAGCTTCGATAAAGCCGTCTTCCAATCAGTTGGTTCGGGATTTTTTTCGGTAAGGAAACCATCTATGCAAATGACACCTGGAGCTTCGCCCTGTTTCATCAGTTCGATTGAAAAGCCCTTCACTTCACGGAAGTAGGCGTTGGAGACTACGCCCCCGAGTGTCCCACCAAGTGCTGCGCCTGTAGCACCAACGATAGCGGCACCACCTGCCATACCGAGACCGCCTGCTGCAATAGCTCCGCCACCAATGGCAGCCAAACCAGCGCTACTTGCTGCTGCACCAGATAGACCAAGAGCGCCCGCACCAACGGCTCCGCCAATGGCTGGCGCAGCTGCGAAAGCCGCAGGGCCGAGGACAACTGCCCCACCTAAAGCCACTGCTGAAATGGTTCCCACTCTTTTTAGATTAACCGAATCGCGTTTCAAAAGCAGATCATAATCGGTAATATCGTTAATTTTCATGTCTAATCTTGCAAAACTACCAATTTCTCCATTATGCTCAGCGCAAAACTCATCATCCCATTTTCCTCCCCTGGCCATATTATTACATGCCCTGCATTGAAGGGTTCGCTCTCCACAGCGATCGCATTGGTACACATTTCTTCTTGTCATATTACGCTCAACCAAAGTGTGCGTCGTTTTCTGGAAACACCAGGAGCAGTAAGCAAAAATTGGCTTGGTCGTCATCGGCTTCTCCTTCCGCGCTTTAGTTCTGTTTCATCATGGTGGATTCAGGGGGGAAACGGATTTTCAGGAAAACAAAAATCGAACGTATTGTTTTTTGTGATCAGAAATGAGCACCCGCGATTGAGCTATTTTTCAATCGACCGCATATATCGCCATATACTGTGGTCAAAAATATTTTGGGTGACACCAAGCAACTCCGCCGCTTTGGATATAATATCGCTGGCTGATTTATAGTCGTTGCCATTTATCTGGATACCGCTTCGTTTTATGAAGTTTTTCAGATGAACATCCACGGCAACCGAATTTTCGTAGCCAACAAGTATCTTTAAATAGTCGACAGTTTTATTGCCAATTCCATACACATCCAACAACTGGCTGATATTTTGATCCTTCGCGAGCCACTCTTTCAGTTGCTTTTCATCCTGAATCCCTTCAGACTGAAACAGATCGATAATAGCCTCTATCGTTTTTAGCTTCCGGTCGCCCTTTTTCCATTCGAAAAAGCTGTCTATTCCCTTCTCATCGAGCAGTCTCGAAAACCCATCCAAGGTTGCAGCCTCGGGATAATTTTTTAGCAAATTATTGACCCGGGGTTCGACTACGGTCTCGTAATTAATTCCGGCCTGCAGGACGGCATCCGTGATTGTCGCTCCCATATGATCATAGCTTTCAACAGGGGTGACGAATTCGAAATCAGCAAGAGTTTTGGTATAGTCGGCCAGAATTTCAGCGCCTTCGTCGCAAGCTGTAATCATGATTCACTATCCTTTCCATGTCTCTTTGAGGTTTAAAGTCCGTATTGAGAGAGAAGGCAATCAGCACCCAACAAAAATACCGGGGACCAAATGGCCGCCCGGTTTTCAATTGCGTTCCTGGCAGCCCGGCTGTCTTCCTGAGACCCGTGGCTTTCCGTCCTCGCCTCACAGCGAGTTTGGCTTTTAATTTTTACTATAAATTTTATAATGGCGTCAATATAAGAGATAAATCTCATTATTCGGATTGTTGATATCGGACCACAGATCCAGTCAAGATAGGAGGGTCTGGTGATCCTCATCTCAGCTGTTTTTTTGTCAGGAATATTCTTTATTGGCCATATGTCTGAGCGACCAGCTTTTCATCGTGAATACAATCATATCCGACACCCTACCAGCATGCCTGTTGAGTTAGGCAAAGTTCGTCGAGAAGGACTGCTTAAGGAGGGCGCATAACAATCATCGATCCGAGAGGACTGACTGTCCGGAAGGATTTTGACTTTTACACATTAAATAATAACTCGACAGCCCTATCGACCACGTCGCCTTTATATACACCAGTGTGTTCAGCGATCTGGGCGATGCGCTCCTGAGTCACCGGCAGAATATTGTAATGCCGCAAAATCTTGCCCCTCTTGCGGTTCTCGTGGCCACGGGCTTTGAGTCCCAATCGCCGCCAGTTTTTCCGGAGGGTCATTGGTGCGATGCCAAGTCGCTTTGATGTTTCAACGATTGACAGTTTCCAGTTATTGGCTTCAAGATATTGTTTATCGGTTATTTTAACTTTTCTCGGCATTCTGCACCTCGATCAATCGTTTCAGTTTTAGCTGACACATGGGACACAGCTTGACGGTGGCCATTGTAAACCGCTCGTTTGGATCCACAAGCTTGCTGCAAAAAAAGCACCCACTGGCCGCTTCCTCGTAGATCTCATCAATTATGTCGTAAATCATGGTTTTAGGATCATCAGGATTATAGCCAAGTTCCTCCATGACATCGTCATTGACAAGCCCCAGGCCGATCCGCACTTCAGTCTGAGTAGCGGCGGCGAAAAGATTCATGCAAAGGTTCACCTGGTACGACGTCATGCCAGCCAGCCCCTCCAACTCTGGATTCTCGGCCGCTTTTTCAATGAGTTTTTGGCAACGCCTGGATTCTATGTCGATTAAGTTTGTCATTCGATGGAGTCCTCTCTGTGTATGTTTGCATTAGTTTAGTGAAAAATACAGTCTCGCCTATTTGATAAACGATTGGCTGGGAAAAAAGTTAACCTGAAAAAGTTTAACCTAAAAAGCCGAGTTATGAGGAAGGAACAAACTTGTGAATGGCGTTTCGCAGTGTAGTCGAGTTATTTACTAAACGATTGGCAGGAAAAAAAGTAAACCCAAAAAATTCAAATTTTAAACTATAATATTTTTCACAAAGTTATCAGAACGACATCACTGGGCCTCCTTCCTTCTATCCAAAAAAGAAGGAGAAAGGGCTTGTCGCCCCGCCAACCGCAATATGGATAGGATCTAACTAGAGTTTTAACCGGCGCACGATAAACCATCGGATCGGCGAAAATCGTGAGCATTTATAAGCAGTTATTCAGGGGGTTGCCAAGGGGTTCTCACGGGGATGACAGCTCATTCTCGTAGAGCCTTACATAGTTTTCCTTAATCTTTTCCGTAACGACAGACGGAAGGCTATATATAGGTGAGAGATGGTACGAGTACAGAATCTTATTATGTTCCGAATGTTTTGTGGGATGTCGCGAAAGGGGACAGACAGATAATCTGGAAAATGGGGTTGGATTAATATCGCACGAATTCGACTTTCGGGATCCAGATCATCCTCGCCATATTCCTCAAGAGGTTAAAAGACAAGTTTGGAAACGTGATCGTGGTCGGTGTAATAAATGCGGTTCGGACAGAAACCTTCAGTATGATCATATCATTCCGATTTCAAAAGGTGGCAGCAATACATATGAGAACATTCAGTTACTGTGCGCTGATTGCAATATGCTCAAATCAACGAGTATCGAATAACAAAACCTGTATTACGCCATTAGAAGCGTTAACAATCTAACCTTTTCACAAAGGCCTTGGTTGGTCTTCGGAGCGGCTATCATCGCGCCTGGCAAATACAGGCTGTAAAGACCACTTCAATGACGCTGAAAAACAGCCAAACGTTTCAGCAACGCAACAACCTTTCCGGATCGTTTTCGAGCATTTCCGCATAGAGTTCGGATGCCTCGGTTGTGCCGCCTACCGCCTTGATTAGCGCCCCATGCCCAGACGCGATTCCAGCGTGGCGCCGAAGGCCCACAAGAAAACCATGTTACCAAAAAGGTGCCCAAAATCCGCATGAAAGAAGGCACAGGTCACCGTGGTGAGCAGGACGTGCATCAGGTTCAGATCGCTGTACGGCAGGAAAAACAAATATCAATCGCCAAGATAGTCTTCATTATTCGGATTGTGGGCATCGGCCCAATCATCCATATCGGCATCGTTATTCGGGTTGTTGATATCGGACCACAGATCCAGTTCGTCTTGAGTCATATCGGATGTATCTGTCAATTTTTTCTCCTTTCCACGCTCGTGGACGTAAGGCATGGAGTCCCGTGCCCGGTGGCTTTATTAGTTGGAACGGCTAATCATTTATCAGTTTTTTTCTGAATTAACGTTACCCCTTTGACGTCATACCCTCTGTCCAGAAAGGCCTTGGTTATAAGGAATATCAGGGATTCAAGGTCGACCGCAGATTTTTGTCTGCTCGATAATGGATAGTTGCGAGCAGATGCAAGAATACCCTCGATGTCGTCCGGCTTTTCAATTGTCGACAACCAAATTTCGTCAGGTTGCCTCTGGGTATCCACCGGGAAATAAGTTTTTTTCGGCTGCTGTACGAGCCAGCAAAATTTCCCGCCACCCAAATCATGCACAACCCATTTCATCCACGGGATTTTTTCGTCGTTTCGATTCCATATTGGTCCGGGATCATCTTTGTCGATTTCAAAGACGTATCTGAATATGACCTCACCTTCAATCTGGACAGTCTGAGAATCGTACTTGTGAGCGGCGGTCAACAAATCATTTCTCAGCATCTTGTAACTGAGGCTTGATTTTAATAGATACCCGGTTGGCAATTGGCTGAACAATTCAAGGAACTCATCTTGGTTTGTAAATAATCGCCCCTCCATTGGGACCAATTCGAACATCACCCGGTGGAGAGCCTTAATTTCACGTTCCAGATTGGTTTCGATCAATTTGACGCGAACAGCCTCATATCTCGCCAAAGCCGTTTCATAACGGCCTATTTCATATTCGAATTTTTTCCGAATCTTAGGATCAGAAATCTTTTTGGGCTGTCTATAATCCGGTAATAACTCACCAAAATCTTTTCGCTCCTGAACGGCTTTTCCATGTTCAATCCGAGCTTTTGAAATAAATTCTGCGAGCGTTTTAAAAACCGCATCATTTATTTCGAACCCCTTATGTTCGCAAACCAGATATACCTGTGTCTCAACCTTTTTGACCACGTCGCCGAACATTTCTACCAGGGGTTTAATCTGTTCAAGAGTGGCCTTCTTTGGGCCAGTGCACCAATTGCTAACAACGCTTTGTTGGACTCCACACATTTTGGCAATTTTAGTCTGCTTAAGTCCCCCTTTTTCGCGGGCATGCCTTACCAACTCTTTAGTATAGGGATATTTTGCCTTTGAAGCGTCGACCAGCATTTTCCTGCCTTTCATGAAAACGGTGCCGCATGTTAAGCGGCACCATCGGTTAATGACTATTTATCCTTTCGGCGGGTTGTTTCCTCTACCGCCTCCTGACGGGTTGCCGGTTGTGCTCGGCCCATTGGGGGGCGCATTGCCGCCGCTTTTCCTGCAAATAATGCCTGTGCATGGTTTTTCCATGAGTATCCAATCCTCCTGATTAAAATTGTTAATGTTGGATGTTTGATTGTTGTTTTATCGAGCTCGATGGAAAAGGATATAGCCTAGCAGAAAAGAGGTCGCAATTGATATTATCGCGATATTTGTTGATATTTATCGTATCATTTTTTGCCGTTTGATTTAGGAGGAAGGGATATCTATCTCAATCAGGTGGGCTTAAAGACGTTATGTAAATTAACAGGATTTTATCAGCTGCTTTACGAAAAAAAACATAAAATTCTATGTTGAAACCGTAAAGCAAATACTGCTAAGCATCTGTATTTTTTCGTAATATAAAATTTGTAGTTGTCAAGCAATTCAAGCAATGCGTCAATTAGCAATTGATCACTCTCGACAAGCAAATGTATCCGAAATTAACAAAATTTATATGTCTATCAGAGCGATAACATATAATGTAAATGACCACGCGTTAAAATTAATTTTACTCTTTTCTTAACAAAATATTTCATACCGAAAATGTAGTCGACACAATCGGATGGGGTATTTCTTAATTCTTAATTAGCCAATGATCGTCAGGGCCAAGAGTGAATCTAGCAAGGATTTTTCTTTTCAATTTAAGCAATCGTTTCCTTAGAATATCCGGATTACATGTTTGCCACCCTATTCGCGATTCTATAGTTCTACCATCAACGATAATGGCTATTCTATCAGTATCTGGCCTTTCATCATTTAGCCAAACAAGACCAGCAGGATAATGTAATTGGTCGTAGTTGTACTGCCACATTTCTGGCAGTACTCGAACTCTTTCTCGCAAGAGTCCATAGATGTCATGCTCACTAAGTCCCAAGTATTCTTTCGGTCTTGGAAAGTTTAAAAATACATTCCACTGCATAGCAGCATTTTTTTTTGGATTGGTAAGTTTTACATGTTGAAAGTTGTATGCTTTTGAAAGAAAGGTGGTGACTGCATCATATTGGGCTTGAACTGGGTCCATGTAGTCTAACCAGAATTTAAAATCGGGTTGGTTTCCTATTAGTTTTGTACTTACCTCTACAAGACCATCTTTTTTAGAACAACTAAAAAGAATATTAGCGCTAAGGCTTTTAAGGTTCTCATGTCCTTCAATGCTTTCAATTTGGTTTTCTTCGATTTGAAGATAAAGATGTTTTACAATTTTCTCAATATTAACGCGACGACGACACCATTCTTGCAACTCGTCGCAAAGTCGCAGTAAACATGAAAGCGGATGTGTTTCAAATTGCACCGCCCTGCTGAAAAGATTGTGGTGAGCAATGGCATGCAATGATTTAAGGTACTCATTCAACATAGCGAATTTGGCTTCGCCATTGTTCGATTGGCCCTCGCAATCCATATAAGTCAAAAGTTGAGCTACCCGCAGGGCGCTAATCACGCCATGATCTTTCATATTTTCATCGCTAATCTGAGGTAGCCAGCTACAATGTTCAGACGATTCACTAAATTTTTTAGCCATCTTTTTTAGTTTATCATATTTTGAGCTACTATCTGAATCGAAAAGGTCAAGCCATTTAATTGAGGTTGGGCGTGGCAAAGAAAAAAATCGAAACGAATCAGCTGAGCTATCTCTCATTTCATTTGGAGTATCAACTTGGTAACCCAAGTCATGATATAGTGCGGCCACCGTCCAATTCTTCAACCAGTGTTCTTCTGGAAACAGTATTTTTTGATCTTCATTTGGTGTGCGGTCACAACAAAACTTCGATATATATGTTAAAAGGGAATGTTCTTCACCTTCATTCCATTGTATACTTGTTTTTAAAAATAGTAGACCCAGCAGAAAGACATCAATTACATGAATGAGATGGTCTCGATAGAATTCCTGCTTCATGTGTCTTTTTATTTCTGAAACAAAACCTTTTCCTAAATATTTACGGATATGAAGCCGGTCATCAACGCGTATTTCAACATGAGCAAATCGATCTATTGCATATAAAAGGCCATCAAGAAATTCAATCTGCGAGACTGCTTTTGGTTTGCTTACTATATTGCTTCGGCGCTGCAATATCTCGACTACACCCAGCATATACCGTGATAGATTAAGTAAATATTGCCGGCGTACTTCCCCTGGGACGTTTTGGTATGTATTCTCATTTTGTTGATTGAGCCAAAGATACTTTTCGCGCAGATATTTTGCAGAACACAACTGTGAAGCAAAATAAATTCTTAATACTTCCCTTCCAATAAACACATAAGGCTTCTTTGTGTTGCCTATTTTTGTGAGTTCAGCTGCGCATAATTTACTTGTCAAATGCAACAAGGCTTTTGTTTGTTCGGTATCGGGCAATTCATTCCTTGTATGGAATGAACCTGAAGCTGCATCACGCACTAAACGCCAACTGTGCTCGAGTACGAATAGAGCGGCCTTATTACCATTTTCACTATCAAAATTCGGCCCCATAATAATTTCACATCTTTTTTGATCTAATGGCCTTGTTTCCTTGAGAAACTCAATCAATGTGATGGTATCCTGCCACTTGTGAGGTGGGCGCCTTTTCTTGAGCCAAATCAATGGCTTTTTATCTTCTGTTGTGTTAGAAAATTTTCGTCGGTTTAGTATAAAATACGCAGAGGCTAAAACAGCAGCTGGCCCCATGAAATTAACTTCCTTAATCATTCCTTTGTTTTCCTTACCGACTCTTCTAACAAACTCATCCCAATCGCACTCTAATAAAATATCAAGACTTAAAAGATTGGCAAAAGTTTGTCTTGATTTTTTGGTGCTTTTCAACTCTTCCAGCTGTTCATAATGGCGGAGCAAGGTTTCTGCAATTGCAGAATGATAGGTAGAGTAACAAAAATCAGTGTTTGATTTCTGTAAAAGAACAAACTCATGTTTTGGCGGTCGTTTTATATTCGATTTGCAACTAAATGCGACAAGACTGCCTGGAAATTTTTCATTATCAACAACTAATTCACTCTCAAGTGGAAATCCACTATATTTGTATCCTGCATTGGGCAGTTCCGACCACCACCGTAATTCTTTTATATTATTAACAGCCCATTGGTGCCTTTTTGTTGGATAGACTGCTTCAATCTTATATAAATTTTCGTTGTTTTGAGATGAATTGCTCAATAATACTGCGACATCAGCGCTTAAAATTCGTACTGTAAATTGCAATAATGAATTTGCGTCTTTGACACGCGGTAGTGATTGACATAAGTTCGCAGCCAAAGATTCGAATTGCGAATGATTAGAGTTTTGTTTCATCAGCGATCCTCTTTGTCACTGTTTGAATCGTTATTATTGTTATCCAATAAAAACCCTGGGACCTTGCTTGGAATGCCAATAGCGATCATTAAATCATTTTCAAATTGAAAGGTGTCGAAAGGCTTAAAATATATTTCACCATCGTTTTTGAGTAGCTCCTTTGCTTTTGCCTCCACGGCGATTGGGCTACGTGCAGTGATAATTGAAACCCATATTGACTCAAGATTTTTACCTAATTGCCGTTGTCGAATATAGTGCAACAGATTCAATCCGGTGTTGTTATCATCAACATCGATTTCATTAGGATCCAATAGTTTACGCGCAGATCCGTACGGCATCATTAAATCTAGTATTATAGCCTGAGGGGGGTAGTCTTTGGGATAATTCTGTAGGTACTCAATCACATCGCTGGCATTGCTAAAATTTTTGATATCAAGGCTATTTTGATAGTCTTTAAGAACACTCAAAACCAATTTCGCGAGGGAAGTGTCGTCTTCTACCAATAAGATTGTTTTCTTTATAACAGCATCGTTTTGTTCATTATTAGTTTCTATCATTTGTGCCTCTTTTCATATTGAATCACATCAAATGGTTTTATTTGAATTCAGAAACATTTTAATAGCAAAAGTGGTTTTATGTGGATATCTTGCTACTTCAGTCGCAGTTAGTGTAGATTTTAGATGTCGAGGTGGCTGGCTGAAAACATTTACTTTGCCTTTATGTACTATTTCAATAGCGTGGCGAACAATCGCTAAGCCAATTCCACAGCCCTTTCGAGCTCCTTTCTCGTCAGGTATCTTTGATCGAAAATAAGGTTCGAATACTCTTGGCAAATCCGGCTTGGGGATACCTACTCCATAGTTTTCCACAGTAAGTAAAAGACATCCTTTACCATCATCTTGAAGTGATACAGCAATCTGACGTCCCTCGTATGAGTATTTAATTGCATTATCAACGAGATTGAAAATACTAGCATGAAGTAGTGCTTCATATCCAATAATAGGAGGAACCGGTGTTGATGTGTAAGAAATATAGCAATTTTTCATAGCTGCAGTAGGAGATAAAAAATCGCACGTTTTTTGTACAATTGAATTAAGCGATACATTGGATAATTCTGTTGTGTCAATTGGTCTGCTCATTTTAGCATAGATTGCTAATTGTGATCGTGCTTCATGTACAAGTTGAAAACCACGATTCTGATTAATTTTGAATTGGCGGACTGCGTTCTTATCGACACCCTTATATTTGGCTATTTCTCTTAAAAGCATATCTGACCAATGCCGAAGAGCATGAAGCGGCTGTCCCATTGCATGTTGCATTTCATCTATTAACCATCCCTTGCGTTCAACGAGACGAGCCATCATGGCATTGCGATAGACGACTACTGTTAAGTCTTGTGCTCGGCGCAAATGTTCATTTGTCACTAATCCGCTTTTTTTGACTTGCCTATTTATTCTTCCCTGGTTTTTTGATGACATTGGTCCACACAAGTATAAAATACCTGGGATTGGTTCCTTCGGGCTGGGTTTTTTACCTATAGGAATAGCTATTCGCTCGTACTTGTGATCCGCAGACATAATTAGCTGTAGAGATGAGCTAAGGTGATCCATTGGCATCAATGTGGATGAGCCATGGGATATACGAACTGCTCTAGCCTCCAGCGAAGCCCCTAAAACTTCACTACCTTTCGCAGGTGTAACCCATTTGGTTTGCCGCTCATCTTCTGAAATGGGTTCAAAATAACGCGTTGTAGCTACGAGAATCATCTTTCCGTCGCGATCCATAAATAGATCGCAGTGAGTCATACCTATTTCATCTCGAACTTTCGCCACGAGCATTTTGTAGGCTGTTGGCACCCTAAAGGCTTCTAATTCTGAGCCAACTACATCAGTCAATTCTCGAGCCACTTTAATCGCTCGTTCAAATTTACATCGATCAAATGCGGCGCAAACTTGAAAAGAAAGCCGACGTAGCATATTCCTCAGCACAGATTCTTCCTCGGGCCTTAAAGGCTTGTCACGGGGGCAGTCAATAACGCCGACAACACGATTGTCAGCATATATGAGAGGAAAAGAAATCAACCAGTGACAATTCGGTAGCATTTTGTATCTGCTTAAAACAGGGTTATTTTGGGCGCTTTCAGAATGCAAATCAATAGTCCATATTCTAAATTGATCTATACTGGGCAATTGTTTTCTTGGGACTTCGTTACTTTTTATTTCTTTAGAAAGAAGGGGATGTATGGATGGGTCAAAAATTGAATGATCATTCATCATATCAAGACTTTGCCCTCGGCCGGATCGGGCTACCAATTCACGGTAACCTGGAGTCAAAAGCCATGCTATAGCATGATTTGACAAGCTCCAACGTTTGGTTAAATCAACGTGATCACTTGACACCAATTCCATTTTGGTCCCTACAATTTTAAGTAGGCAGCCGAACACTTCGTCGTGTGTACTTGAATTAGATAAATCTTTGCGAAATTTTTCGAATCCCTCGTTTATGGCCCGCTCAAAAGCACTTTCGTCAAGTTTGCGGAGTTGATCCAAGGTATCCGCAATTAATGTTCCAAGCTCAAGAACTAAATCTTGTTGCATCTGGTGCAAATCATGCACGCCTTGCAAAACAAATGAGAGCGCGCCACTTATTTTCCTCTGGGGGTCCGCATGGTTTTCAATTGGGACGACAATCATAGTGGTGTTTAAATCTTCTTCGCAGATCTGATCTATTAATTTATATAAGTTTCGAGACCGATCATTTGATAATCCCTCTCCTAAAGCTTGCGCTCTTTTTAGCAATTCACCAATGTAACCATCAGTGCTACGAGTACGGCAATGTGCTTGTTTGCGATAGATTCCTAAATCATGGGTTTTAAGTGCAAGGCTGCAAGGACTTTCCTCTTTATTTCCAATGAAAATATCTCTATCAATTAAACGTCTACCTTTTCGCTGACGGTCTTCGCAACACCAGAAACGTTCCACAACTTCTGGTCCTGTTTGTGGTTGAGAATACAATGTAAGGATTGATGCTGTAGCTTGTATTTCCTCCATGATTGGATTAAACAAGTCTTCGACGAATGCATGTAGGTGGTTACTATCACGTTTAGCCGCATTAATTCTGGCATCCATAACTCCAGTACGCAATATTCGCATAAGTTTTGTAAAGTGATTTATAGTTTTTAGATTCTTTAATGAAAGTCGATATACCCATCGTGTGATACGTCCCTCTAGTGAACGTCGACGTGATTCGGAAATTACGTAATCTTGCGGATAGAGTAATAAGATTATTGCTTGTAACTTTTGCTCTAATTCCAACGGTAAGACGGCAAGAGGGAGCGTTCTGTTTTTAAAAGAAAAATTAGTATAATTTGTGGTTTGTGTATTTGCGGCCCCGGTTGCAAGCTCTGTCAAAACAGAATTATTTACATTATCTTCATAAGATGGCCACCATTGTGGTGAGCCAATCATATTCCAACTCGTGTCTATGTAGATCTGATTAGTTGATGAAGAAGGTGGAGATTGTTTTTTTTCGAATACCATCATAATGCACTTTTCAGCTGTTGCTTCGCGGCAAATCTCTTGTAAGATATCATTAATATCTTGATTGGGGTACTCTGTTCCTACATGGGGTGTCCGAGCAGCATCTTCAATAAGATTATATAACTCAGCTGCATGATCATCCAGCCTCATTGAAAGGCGGATGGCTTCTTCTGCAATGTTGGTTACATGGTTTAGAAGCCTATCACGAAAAGGCGAACTCATTTTAATAGCATTACCTGGGCAATTTATCAGATCAAACTTAGCTGGTATATCTGGTGAAGGATATTGCCCTACACATGGAACAGGCTCAACTGCAGGCCAAAAAGAAGACGTTGGAAATGAACGAACTTCTGGATTATTCCAATTGGCCATCGCTACTGTCAAATTCGTTTTGCTTGGCCACGCTAATTTAGCAACGGCTTTTGCAATGCTATCTATTGTCCCTGGAAGGGTAGCTCGAAACAGCGGCTCCGAATACTTATAAGCAACCGCTGCACACCAAGAGGCAAGATGATTGTCAAATGGTTCAAATGAAAGCATATCTCTATTTCGCCGTGTATATCCGAGTTCTAACGTACCATATATCAATCGTTCTGGTGGAGCTGGCAATTTTTCTTCATGCCACTGTGCCACCCTTCTCTTTGACAAGCGGTTTAGAGATTCTGATTTTTCCCATCGCAAGGCACTTGAAAGTAAACTCTCAATTTTTACTCCTGGGCGGTGCACTAAGCGTGAAATGGGAAAGGGAAATAGCGGTAGCCAGAGGCGAACATATTTATCGTGGTTGAACCGATCAAAAATATACGGGTTGAGCGAAGGGTCTTTTCCTACGATGATTATAGGACATCGTTGTTTTACAACATTAACTTGGATATCACTCGACTTGAGTGAGTGAGAAATTGATAGTTGAAAACTCAAGGGCATACCGACCCCCTGAACAGTACGTATAATATCTCGCCTACGGTCAACCAATTGCAAGTATGCTATATCTGGTTTGGGTTTTCCAGCCTTGATAAAAGATTCCAAGACTGTGTTGAGATATTCTGCAACCGCTTGCCAAAGCCGTGACGTGCCATCAACAGACGCCCTAATATCAAAAAGGGTTTGGTTGATTATTATGCGATTCAAAGCATTGGCGAATCTCGGAGCATTTAGTTTATTAGCGACCTTTGCAGCACGTTCTTTTTCTGCTTTGTTAAGTTCTTGTATATTTTTACTATTATTTTTTTTATAATCAAAACAAAAAACTGCTATGGGATGTTCTTTATATTTAATTGGAACAGTGACAATAGCTTTGAGATTTATACCATTTCGCTTATTCCCCCATTCAACAAATAGTTGCTTTAGCTCTGATTTACAGTATATTCGCCATGTCTTTTGTTTTATTGCATCACCAACAATGCCTTCGTCATGCTCCAAATGGAGATTGTTATAGGCGCATTTAGTCTGAGCTTTTAACTGCAACGTTTCATTCGAACCGTCGAAAAGAAAAACAGAGCCACCGCTACATTCAAGTTCAGTTACGGTTTGATTCAAGGCGTTGTACAAAAAGGTATCCAAATCTAAAGAAATGGAAGCAGCATCAAGAATTGAATTAGTATTATTAAGATTTGTTGACATTAGTACCCTCATCTGATTCCTCCGAGCCAGTTCTTGATGCAAGGAATTTGAAATTTAGTCCATCATAGAAATTCTTGCCCTCAGGACAGGGGCAGAGTTCAGTGGCTTTGCCATTTGAACGAATCATTTGTTACTCTCTATGCAAGTTGTCCCCACAACTATAGACGTCAATGAGTAAAAAGGTTGACGTTTGCAATAGTTACAACAAACGACTTGGCACTGCCAGTATCACATTGTCTTGATTCCCAAGTAACGGTATCGAGCTTTAAAAGGTGAAATTGGCTGTGAGGTTGAAGATTTCATTCATTTGTTATCAGAGCAGCAGCGTTGCGAGGTCATAGAACTTAATGCCCAGATTGATCATGCTACTATCTGGGCCATAATTAAGCAAAAGTTATCGACATCCGGTAACGTTTGCACCGTTATAGGCCTTACGGCCATTCGGGTGTTAAATGATTTTCGCCAGCTCAACGAAAAGCTCTATTTGGGCAATCATTTCTATATACGGGGCGGTTATGTCGATACCATCGGTTTGGACATGGAGATAGTTACCAAATACATCCGCTACCAGGTGCAGAAAGAGCGTGATTCTAAGAAGCTGCTGTATAAGGTAGAAGCGTTTGAGGGGACAACTGCAACCTTGCCCACTCAGAGGGCAGGGGACTTTTATACCCTTTTAGGGGTTATTTCAGAGCCGGCCCCTCTAAGGTCTGGTCATCTACATAGCAGCAGCTAATAAGAAAAATTCTCACCCTCACATTGGGAATTTCAAATTAGGTTTTGACTTAACAATATATGATGAATCTGGCTGCTATCTTTATTTATCTTAACCCAATAGAATTGTATCCAATATGATTGGATTTGAATTGTCAACATATATGCGAAAGCCATGATAACGGAATAATATCTCTGGAGATTAGAGACTGTAGCTTCAATATCGATAAATACAGGTTTCGCAAAGGAACTAAATCCATTTGCTTATATGAATTAAATTATTGCCGAATACCACATATGACCCACAAATATTTTCCTTGCCTTAAATTTCATTATTGTAAATATTTTTCAACTCTTCCGGCTGAACGCATAGATAATCCAGGGTCTGCCGCTGGGTGGCATGGTTGAACGCCACCATCAGTTCCGGTAATCCAACCCCAAACGTAACCCTTTGATGGTAACCCCAAGTTTTACGAAGCGTATGGCTGCCATAGTTTCCCCGTAGTCGAATGGCAGCGCACCATCCCTTGACCAAGCGATGAACAGATGGAACGGTCAGAACCTTACCTCGCTGGCTTTTGAACAGGAAATCATGGTCATTGTGCTTTTCTGATTCAAGAAGTCCATTAATGGCTTTAACAACAACCTTGTTTAAGGTGATCCTGCGAGCCTTGCCCGTCTTTTTTTCCTTTAATTCAATCTCATCGCCCGGTGTCAGTCCTATGACCTGGCCGACCCTGATCCTCAATAGGTCGCTGGCCCTTAGATTCGTGTTGATGCCCAGGATGAACAGGGCCAAGTCCCGTGGTTTATCAGCAAGAATCTTTTTGATGGTTTTGACGGCGCCCAAATCCTTGATCGGCTCCACCTTGATCCTGTCACCTTTTTTCGGGTGATTTGGGTTTCGAACAACGCTTTTTCGATTCATCGCATCCCTCCAGCCAAGTCGTTAAGTTTTTATGGTTCTATGTCGTGAACTTGGCGGGTTGTCAGCGAGAAAAATGCGTGAGGAAGGGGATGGGGAGGCTAAGGGGCTGTGAATATTATTAAAAAGTCCCGAATTGGCTTGCCAACTTTTGCCTGAAAGTTAGCGGGATGCAGTCCAACCTTCGCAACTTGTGAAATAGAAGCGATCGTGTTGGCGGAGACACTATAAGCATGACTACCGGGGTAACTGACATCAACCTCACGGAGGTGGATACCGGCATTAGCGGGATGAACGGGATCGATTTTTCAGTCATCATCGCCTGCAACTAGGGTATCTCGTGATCGTGATGGCGGGCTATAAGCAGGGGGAAAGGAAGCCTTTGGTCATCCAGGTCGTGGCGACCCTGTTTTACTAAAACGTTTTAATTGGAAACACTGGAAGCATCCATCAAACAGTTGCTCGACATTGCCATATAGCAATCGTGGATATTATCCATAGGAGACATTCCATAATAAAACCATTGGTTCCAGTCCCCTAAGCGCTTGACAAAGAAGAGGCTTTAATAATTTTTTGAAACTCAGCCAGGATATCCGGGTACTGGTTTGAAAGGAACCGGACGACCTTCCTGTTTTCCAGCATGCGGGATAGATATCCGCATGCCAGCACTATATTCAAGGTATCCCTCCCATAGCTTTCTTTTACGAGTTTGATATCCCTGGCCAGCATCTGGGTTTCTTTTTCCATGCGAGCCATTTCTTCAGGCGACAGCCCCATGTCTTGCTTCTTTCGTTCACTGTCCACAAGTAGCACAGCAGGGGTAGCCGCCAAAAGTGCTTTGGCAAAAGGAACTGTGGTATTATGGGCTGCTATCATGATCTCACTGACCTCAACCTGACGGCTTGGCTTCATTTTGCGCAAAATGCGAATGGCATGGGGGCTCATGTGTGCGTTCTTGAGGAGTTCGGCCGCTTCGCTTGAAATTCCGTTTAAAAGGTCGCGTTTCTGCCGAATGCTGGCTACGTCCACATCAAGTACTGCAGCAATGCGCTCCTCAGAGACGCCTTTCTCGATAGCCTTCAGAATCATGTAATGCTCCTGAATGGTTGCAAGGCGGGAGATTTTGTGATTGTAGGTAAAGGCCTCGTCATCAGTCGAAAGGAGACAGGTCACCTCCTTCGTCCCCAGTTCCTTGAGGACCTCAATCCTAAGATGGCCGTCCAGGAGGAGGTATTTGCCCGGCATGCCCTTTTCAGCGTAGACGACAGGGTGTTCGATGACGCCCACCTCTCGGATTGAGGTTTGAATCTGTCTGTATTTGATAGTCTTCTTGGCCCCGGGTTTTACCTTCTTCAGCGGCAGGATATCCTCTATGGCAATCGTCACCGCCTCGGATGCGAAACCCATTTTAACGGATCGGGTCATAGGCTGCCTGCTTTTTGGCCTTGATTTGTTCGGATAGGTACTTTGGCATCGAGTCGATTGATTCCGCCAGCAAAAGATTGACGAAATTTTCATCCGCCATCAACTCCGTCAAAGCCGATACGATGAACATCAGTCTGGCCTCGCACAATTTCGCCTTCTTTATAAGCTGGCTTTGACGGTCCACCTCCTGGCGATAGGCTCTGACAACCTCCCTGGCTGTAATCCCTTTCCTCTTTGAAATCGGGATGCCCGCACGCAATGATTTTCCCTGGCTGCGTCGTTGCGCGATCAGCTGTCGGGCCTTTTTTAATGCGCTACCCTTGAGTTTGCTTTTCTCGTATGCTTCAAGGAGCGCCAGTTGAGCATCTTCGTCCTTTGCCGCCGATATTTCGACGGCCGTCGTGATTGGGATTTGCCCCTTCTCGACGGCATTTATCAAGCGCTCTTCGCCACGATTGATGAGCCTTATGATACCGCGCACATACTCCCGGTTCATGTCGATCTTTTTGGCGATCTCGCTGGATTTGTAGCCTCGATTCTTGAGGGTCGAAATCTGTTTTACGAGCTCCAAGTTGATATGCTGCTTTCTGGCGAGATTTTCCACCAGGCTCATGAGAAAGGCTTCCTCTCGGGAAACTTCAACCATCACCGCTGGTATTTCCTCCTGGCCAAGGGCAACATAGGCCTCAACTCTCCCCTGGCCGCAGACCAAATTATACCACTGCTCACCGTTTTTGATTTCCGCAGGACTTACTGTGATAGGCCGTTTAAGGCCGATATTGGCGATATTCTGGACAATCAGCTGAAACCGCTTTTTATTGCGGTCCCGAGGATTGAGCACCCTGATCCTGTCCAGAGGGATCATCCTAACGGTATGTTTCTCGTTTACACTCATGCCACAAGCCGCATATTGACGTGTTCCGCCATGCCGAAAAAGAAAGACAAGTCCTCGAAACGGTAAGTGTCGATGCAAGCCCCGTTTTCTTCGGCAAGGCGAAGGTTTGTAAAATCGATATCGACGATCGGAAGCAGGTAATAATCCAAGGCGGTCTTATTGGCCAGATCCATCCTCACGACAACGGTGATGTCTGGAGCCAGACTTGTATCAAAGCGAATCAGCCAGCGCGACGAACCGGCTGGTGTTTGCCAGCTGCGCGAGACTACTATGGACGTTGAAAATTCCCCGTTTACGGACAAAAGGTCCGTACGCTCATCCCGAATCACATATCCGCCAAGATCCTTGATTTGATTGATCGCACCATCCACCACATCGCTGTGATATCGCCTGAGGAAACGATTGATGCGAATGTAGCCGTAGTCCCGATCTGGCGTATAGCCCACCAGTTGATAGGCCCTCACCAAGCCATGGAACCGACTACGGTAAACTGCGCTAGATGGCATGCCCTCGGTTTCGTCGATCAAGATGCCGGAAAGCTTGCCGTGAGTTTTATAGAGATGCCGCAGGCGGTCGAGCATCTCTTCGTTCGAAAAGCGCCGGTTTCGCTCCAAGATTATTCCTTGGGCCTGGTAGAAGATCTGTGGATCGACAATCGCTTTAAAAGCCCTGTCTGCCCTGATCCACATATCAGGAGGATTTTTAACCCGCTTTTGTTTGAGCTTGAAGGAAGTGCGGTTATAGACGTTGTTGCCTACGTATTTTTCGTTTGTCAGGACCTGGTGCACGGTGCCCCGTGTCCAGTCCCGACCCAGATCGGTATTAATCCCCCGACCGTTTAGAAACCGGGCGATCTCGAGTTCCGATTTTCCTTCCTGTACGAAAAGATTATAGATGGTCCTTACGGTGCGGACCTCCTCGGACCTGCCCGGCACCAGGATCACGCGGTCGGTCTGGAGGCTTTTGTATTCACCGTGTTTCAGAATCGCCTTCTCGTTTCCATCTTGATCGATCAGCATGCGGCGGAGGCCAAAACCCGCGTTCCCGCCCTGACGAAAGCCCTTCTCAATCAAGCGGCACTGACCAGTAAAAACCTTGACGGAGAGTTCCCTGCTATACTCTCCGGCCATAGCACGCTTCACTCCTTTTACGATGGTCGAAATGGGGCTTCCATCATTGTCAAATTGCTCAGCGCAATAGATGACTCTGATACCTGAGCGCTTGCAGATGTATTCATAATAGGCGCTCTCATCGGCGTCTTGAAACCTTCCCCATCGGCTTATGTCGTATACCAAAATTACGTCGAAGATTGCTTGGCCGCTCTCGACATTCTCAATGAGTTTTTTCAATGCATCTCTTCCATCAATTCGAAGACCGCTTTTCCCATCGTCGGCATAAGTTTTAATGATTTCCATCCCGTAGCGTTTGGCGTATCCCGCGATAATGTCGCGCTGATTTTCGATCGAGTATTTTTGGTGCTCGGTGGACATGCGTACGTATTGAGCCGCCTTTAGGATCTGATGATCTTCAGACTTATGGTCTTTCGTGTGGTTGAGGTCGGTTGCTGACATGGCAGACACCATCTTAATTTGATAGGGAGTGAACATTCGATCCCGGCAAGGTTCGTTTCGGTCAGGTTCGGGATATTCTGTTCGCCAATATTTTGCTCTGTGCGTTGAAAAACTGAATCCGGTCAATCAGAGGCGGCACCACATTGTGCTTGATGCAGCCACGGAATTTGTTGACGCCGATATAGATAGCGGACTGCAAAAGGACCTTCAGCGCTCGGTGACTCCAGGACTGAACCGTAGAAGGTGGTTTGATCCCCTGCGCATTCAGCAGGTTGCTGATTTCCGTATAATTGTAACCATGATCCACGAAGAGGTTGAATACCAGCCTCACTATATCGACTTCATTGATTGGGCCCGGGGCCAGCAATTGGCCGGACAGGTACGGCGGAACCTGTGTTTCAGGACCATAATTCTTCAGCAGTCTCAAACCGAACGGCGCAAATGCATTCAAATAAAAACCATTCAAGAATAGCATAAGTTTGGTACGCTGTGCTTTGTTGGTCCAGTTGCCCGTGTTGTCTGGAACAAGATCAAGCGGCTTTCGAGTGGGAATGGGCTCGCTTTCGAGGTCCAACGGGATAAACTCGGTAATCGTATTCGACTGAAGGATGCTCCAGGTCCAATAATCGAGATTTGGTTTGCCTCCGGCGCTCCAAGCGAGGACCAGGGTTCTTACCTTTTTTTCTTTTGCCAGCTCGGCAAGGCCAAATTTCAGGCGGGTGTAAATCCTTAAATCGTCATTGTTTAGTCCAACCTGTTCGAGAAAGCCCCTAATTTGGTTAAGGAGGTCGGTCACCCGCGCTGGACTGTCAGGAGGTGAATTTAGAATTGTAATAATCTTTGCCATCATCATCCGAAAATCGGTTGCAAATAACCGTTATGACGAGAATAACACCCCCGATTTCTCATTGCCATCAAGTCATCTCTTTGCAATCAGAAAAAAAAGATATGATAGTCTTAAAAGTTTGTAATCACATCAATTTTGACCAGCAATTTATCCATTTTTGCAATTTTTCCGCCGGCCACAGGATAGAGCATGTAATATCCCGTTATGATTTTCGGTTTTCGAATCGACGCGTCCATTTTTGCAATCATGCCAGTAACCTTGTCCTCTATTTCTTTGGCATTTCTTGCTTCAGTATTCCGAAGTTTCTGGAGCATCTTGTTTCTGGCGACGTAATCTGGATTCGACTGCCGGTAAAGACTCCAGTAATCTGAGTTTTTCCTGCGCCATTCTTTCTGTGCTTCTCGCTGGTTTCTCTTGTAATCCTCATCGGTGTGCAATTTCCGTTGCTGCCACTCTCGCCGCCTCGCTTTCTGGCAGGGAACTTGAGAGCAATATTTTTGCGAAGGCACATTCGGGTGGGGTTTGAAGGGAGACTGGCACGCCAGGCAAATTCGGAGCATTTTAGTCACCTTTTTTTAGGGAATTAACAATAGAGGAAGGGACTGATTTCGGTCTGTGAATATCCCTTAGCAACCATCGACAGTTTCAATCGTCAGTTCCAGCTCGGGGAAAAGGAGCGGGAGGCGGTAGCGTGGGGATGGGGAAAAGAAGCTGGTGATGCCATGTTCGAGGTCGTCAACACTTACACGCGGGCATCACAGTAGGATGCGAGAGACTGCCGGCGGAGTCGAGTTGGAAGATGTAGTGGGTAGGCGGAAATGTGCTCGGGATGTTGACCTAATTTCGCTATAATAGAAATTGCTCTGCCGGATGGATGGTAGGGCAATGTTTTACTATTTTAATACATTGTATCCTTATAGTTTACCATATGTTTAGATTTTCAGTAAACCTTAAGGTGTTGAATTCCTGCGAATAAATAATTCTAAAAATATCAGATATTAATGATCGATTGATGACGGGTTGACATGTTAATTTTCCCGCGATAGGGTGAAATAAGCTATGTCGCATAATTTATGGCCAAACCCGATGTGAGTCGGGGACGGAAAACCACGGATCTTACGGAGACAGCCGGGTTGCATTGTATCTTTTTGAAACCGGGAAGCTTCTATGCTCCCGTTTTTTTTTGATAATGGTTGTTGAGAAATTTAGCCAAATTCCGAGCAGTAACAGGAAGTCTGCATTGATAATCTTGGTCCGCTTTGAGATGGAGGAAAAATGCCAAGCACATATCTTCAAGTAAGAATTAGCCAATAGATTAATTATATTCGATTTTATCGATAGTAATGTATTTTAGAATTAAAGTATTAAAAAAATAAAAAGTTAAAAATGTCGGATTATTAATGTGAATATTTTATGTCAATTAAGATTTAATAGCGACGGGAAAATATTATGCAACAGCAAGAACTTAACAAAGCAAATATAAACGATTGGGAATATGAAAATAAATATGAAAAATTATTCGAACTTCCTCTTACTTCAAAACATGCTTTGTCCGTAGGTAGATGGAATTTGGATGGCTATAAAGGTATAGATTTAAGAAGATGGAGTTATGATCAATCAAGAAATCTTGGAGAAGGAATAACTCTTTTTGAGGATATGTGGCTTAAACTATTTAATCAAATTATTGATTTATTTAACAGAGAACTTTTCTTAAAATTTAGTAAGAGAAATGAATCAAAATATATAGCAACATATAAAATTGATAAAAATTTAAAAATCATAACAGGGACTTTTATTCCACCGGGCATGAGAAATAAGTATTTCTGTATCACCATGTTTAAAAATGATAAAATTGCCTATAGAGGAAGATATGCTGCTATTAAAATTATGATACGTTTTGAAACAGTTAATGATTTTATCATAAAGTGCAAGGAATATTGCCTCGTCCCATATGATATATCCCTTCCTGGTAACAGCATAGATAAGAATACAGGTAAAAAAGTCTTTTAGTGAAAAGAGGGGTGAAAAATGGCTCAAGTCTATGCGAACATACTTGAATCGCTTACAAGTGGTCTTTACAATGAAATAAATTTTGCTGTTAGAGAATATTTGCAAAATGGATATGATGCCATAAAGGAAGCAAAAAAGGTAGGATTGCATGAGCCTAATGAAGGGTATTGCATAAATGTCCAAATAACCAATGATAACAGCATTATTACTATAACAGATAATGGTATTGGTATGAATGAACAAATTTTAAAAGAATATTCATCTATAGGAGGAGGAACAAAGCTTGACCCAGATTTAACTGGTCATAAAGGAATTGGAAAACTATCAGGTTTGCGGTTTTTCAAGTATTTTATCGTCAAGACAAAGATAGCCGGTTCTCAAATTGGCCATGAGCTTGTATGGGATTCAGGTAATATGATGAGGGCATTAATTAGTAATCAGGAGAAAATGAAAAGAACTCCATATGTCGATTTTATAAAAGATTATGTTAAGATAAATAATTTTGATTGTTCCGATAGAGAAATGGAACACTATACACAAGTTCAATTAATTGATGTGCTTGATGAATTTCGATCACAATTAACAGAATTGGAAATAGGAAGCTATATTAAAAAAGCTTTTCCAGTACCATTTTATTCTGATGAATTTAAATTCGCAGAAAATATAAACAAGTGGTTTGGTGATGAACTTGTCCCTATTCAGACGTATATAAATGATAAGGTTATTTATCAATTTTATCGTAATTCAGACAATCTTGTTAATCCTAAAAAATACACTGTAAAATATGATGATAAATTAAGAGCTAAAGCGTGGATAAGTTGGATATCTGGAAAGTCAGAAACTATACCAAAGTCAGAAATACAAGGGATAAAATTCAGGTGTAAAGGGATATGCGTCGGGGATAGTAATCTTTTTGCTAATAATTGTATGCCTTCTGGTAGAGGAGCTATTTCAAAGTGGTTTACTGGGGAGATAGTTTTAATTGATGATGATATTAAGCCAAGTGCTGCAAGAGATAGGTTCTATGAAGGTGCAAAAAGCAAAAAATTTTATGATCAAATTAAGAAAATAATCGGAAAAGATCTCTCTATTATCGCAGACATTCGATCAGAAATTAGTGCGGCTCAACAAGATGTAGAAAAATGGAAAGAAAATGTTATAAAACAAAAGGGATCATTCTTTAAAAATATTGAGAAAAGATTAAGAAGGCTTAGAAAGCATAAAACAAGAAATATTTACGATTTTGACTTTTCGATAATTGATAAGCTTCAAAATATACTAACTTCCCATGAAAATAAAATAATTAACGAGGATCCAAAAGATCATAACGAAATAGATAATTTAATCAAAAATGGAAATAAATCTGAGCTTGTAAAAAAGTTCGAAACTCTTGTTAAAGAAAAAATGGATACACCTTCTAAAAAAGCTAAAAAACTATTAGATAAACAAATTCAAAAAATATCAAAAGAGCTTTCTTTTTCTAAACCAATAGATGAAAATAATGAAGATACCTATATTAGGAAAACTTATGAAATTATATCTAAGTATTTAGAAAAGTATTCAATAGATTATGATAAAAGCGAAGTGCTCGAATTTATTAAATGTGAATGGTAGAATGTCAGATACTGATAATCAATTGCAGCAGTTGATCAGCCAATATTTAGTAGAATGTAGACTGAATAAATTGGCATTTTTTTCAAATTATATACCATCTAAATCCGAATGCGAAAATATAGCGCCTTATATTTCTTATATTTTATTTTGTGTATCATCTCTCTCAGACCTCTCAAATATCCTTTATGCCAAATACTGGGTTAAATATAAAAAAATCCCATTTGATGTTCAGGTATATCCTGTTAAAAAATGTATAATTAAAAGACAATTTAATTATATAAGCTTGAAAGTAAAGAGTCATGAAGATGCTGAAAATATGATATCCTATATAAATGCTAATAAAAATAATATTAATCGAAGATATCCTATTTTAATAAGATTTTTGGTAGAAAATGAGGAGGTTTGCAACCCTTTAACAATTAACGGATATGATGCCGTGTGTGAATTTTCATATTCTGATGTTGTGCTAAGGATAAAATAATGAAATCGGAATTTATTTTAGGGCACAATTTTAAAGAGTATATTAAGGAAGCAATAGGAATATATGTTGCCTCCAATTTCCTAAGTAGAGCTATTATAGATAATATCAAATCAACTTTAAATGAGCTTCCTTTTCATGGAGGAAAAAATTTCAGATTTTTATTAAATCATGATTTTCATGAAGATGAAAGCATGCGGCAAGTGCTTATTAATATGCTTCTTGAGATTCCTAATGTTGAGGTAAGGATATACGAAGGGCCAAAAAGGTTTCATGCTAAATTATACATATTTGAATCTGGAAATACTTTTTTTACAGCGGTAGGGTCATTTAATGCTACTGCTGGCGGAGCGGGTAGAAACATAGAGGTCGGTATAAGAAATAAAGAAAGAGGTATCTACAAAGAAGCTAAAAGTTTCTTTGATGAACATTGGAGTTCTAAATATACGAAAATTGCAAAGATTGATGAAAATGCAGAATTTATCAAAAAAAAATTTCGTGTAGGAGATTTGGTTATTGAAAATCTCTCTGGAGAAAAAGGTGTAATTCATTCAAATCCTCCTAAATTATTAAGTAAAAAATGGTTCTATTCGGTCTATTTAAATGGGGATATAAAAAAGATTGCTGAGGATGATTTATCTCATCAAAAAATTTCTTATATCAACAATGAATTAGATTTTATTTATGAAAATAAATCGATAGATTTAAAAACATGGTTATTTGACTATCTTATTGTGAAAGCATCAGATTTAACTGACCGTACTTTGCTTTCTTACTCGAGTTCCAGAACTAAAACATTAGAATATCAATTTAAACCATTGTTTAAATTATTAAACACTAAGGAACATCGACTCTTAATTGCAGATGAAGTGGGATTAGGTAAAACAATAGAAGCCGGTATCATTTTAAAAGAACTATCTGCGAGATCAATTTTTAAAAAAGTTCTTATAATTGTTCCCAATGCCCTTAAAACTAAATGGAAGGACGAATTAAGGATAAGATTTGATGAGTATTTTGATATCATTAATTATAAGAGTGTTATATCATTTTTAAGTGACTATAAACGATCACCTGAATCCGCATGCCTAATTGGAATTATAACTTATGATCAACTTGTAAATCCAAATGTTAGTAATTATTTAAAAAATTTTTCTACAATGCCTCAATTCGATTTAATTGTAATTGATGAAGCTCATCATCTAAAAAATCCAGAAACTATACGCCATAAAGTTATAAGTAAATTTGCTCAAAATGCAAAAGCTTTAATAATGCTAACTGCAACACCTATCCAACTGCATACTAAAGATTTATACAACCTTTTAACCATACTATTGCCTCATTTTCATTTTGGTTCGAGTCCGCAAAATTTTGCTGCAAAATTAACATTAAATGAAAGAATTAATCTTTCTGTAAAATATCTTACTGAAAAAAAATTCAAACAATTTAATAAAGTAATCAGCGAATTAATAACAAAAAGAACGTTTAAAAAGCAGCTTGATCTAATGGGTGGATTCGATACTTTATTTGAAGAAAGTAAAACGATTGATGAGAACTCAGATGCGAAAACAATAAGACATTTTGCGCAAAAGCTATTTGGATATAATATACTTAATACATATGTGAATAGAACTTTAAGAAAAAATGTATCTCTAAACTTCCCTGACAGAATAATAGAAACTTGTGAATATGAATATTCTGATGAAGAACGCATTGCTTATGATGATATTTTAAATATTTGTAGAGAGAAATACACACAAAACAGCAGTGCTTTTGGAATAATTATACCTGAAAGGCGAGCTGCAAGTAGTCTTATAGCTATGAAGCTATCCTATAATAAAAGTGATTGGGAAAATGAAATTGAAGAATATTGTAATAATTATGAAGAAGAATACGAAAGTAATGATAATGTTCGTCCTTATATAAAATATGATTTAAACACAATAATAGATAGTAGCGTTGATAAATTAAAAATCGACTCTAAACTAAATAAGCTTGTTGAAATTATAGAAAATTTATTCTCTCAAAGAGAACGTAATTCGGAGAAAAAAATTATAATATTTTGCGCTTTTCGTGCAACCGTAATATATTTAAAAAATATTTTGTCAAAAAAATATCCTGAATTAAACATATATCATATCATGGGTGGGGATGAAATTTATGATCGAGATAAAATTAAGAAAAAATTTTCTAAAAATGACAAACCTGCATTATTAATTTGTACTGAAGTCGCAGGAGAAGGGTTAGATTTTCAGTTTTGCCAAAACATAGTCAATTATGATATGCCGTGGAATCCTTCCAAGCTTGAACAACGTGTTGGAAGAATCGACCGAATTGGGCAGGCGGCAGAAAAAATATTTGTATTTAATTTAGTCAATGCTTCAACAATTGAAGACAGAATTATGTCTCGCTTGTTTGAAAGAGTTAAGCTTTTTAATAGTACAATTGGTCCACTTGGAGAAATTTTAAGTAGTTATCAAAAAGATTTCAAAAAATCTATTTTATCGCCTACAAGAACAAAACAAGAAAAAGAGTTATATGAGAAAAAAATCCTAGAAAATGTCGATGAAAAGAATCGTGAGCAGAAAGATTTCGAAGAAAAAGAGATGGCTATTATTGGCGCAATGGAAAAATTCTTGTATGATAAAAAAATCAACCCTCAATATTTTAATGAGAGAGAAACTAAAATACTTTGGGATTTCATATTAGATCGAACAGGTATTGGAAAAGAATATATCTCTAAAGTAGATGACAACAAAAAAGTTTATGCAATAAAAATTGAATCAAAAAATAGGCGATATCTAAATGATTTGTTGGATAATAATCCTTTTGAAAAATACAATAATATAAAAAATTTATACTATAAAAAATACTTAGAAAAACTTTTACTAAAAAATGAACCATTATACTATACATTTAGACAAGATACTGCTTTAGAAGAAATAAATATTGAACATTTTACACTGACTCATCCCTTTTTACAGGGTGGCATACAAAAAATATTTGAAGGATTTAGAATTCAAAAGAATTGTCTTTTTTGCAAGATTAACACAGAAATTGTGAATCCTGGAAATTATACAATTATAATTTACCGCTTCACAGTCATTAATGGACACGCTGGAAAAAGGGAGCTGGTTGAAGAAAAATATTTGTGCGTTCCTTTTAAAGACAAAATAAAGAAATGGGATGTTGGCGAAAAATTATTTAATACAATTTTGAATGCTAAAAATGTAACAGATATAAAATATAAAGATATAACTGAAACTCTTACAAGCCTGCAAAAGTCTATAAGTGAAGAAGTTACCAAAATGGCGGAAAAAATATTAGATAACTTTATAAGAAAAACTGAAGATAGACTTAAAGCACAAAAAAAATCTTTAGGAGAATTTTATGATAATAAAATATCCTTAATAAGAAAAAATATGCAATATATACATGACCCTGAATTTTCACAAAGCCACGAAAAAGAAATAGTTCGATTGAATAAAGAGAAGGAAGAAAAATTTCTTGAATCTAAATTGGAAAATTATACTATAACATCCAAAAGCACAGGTATAATATATGTGGAGGTTGAATGAAGAAGAATAAATTAATCGCAAAAGCTACTGCTGGTGTTTATTCAGAAGTAATGAAGCAAATATACGACTCGGCGGATAAGCGGTTTAGAGAAGCTGTTTCAAATGCATATGATGCTGGTGCTACAAAATTAAATATTTACGTTTATATAGGTCCCGATGACCAAATTATATTTAAAGATAATGGGTTGGGAATGGACGAAAATGATCTAAAAAATAAATATATAAATATGGGGGGGGGAGGGAAATATGAAGATGAGGAATCGATAGGAAGAATTGGTATAGGTGCATTATCCATTTTTGCGCTTGGAGATAAAATAACAATAAAAACAAGAAAGAAAGGAACTGATAAAATTTTAACCGCACGGTTGGATTTTTCTATGCTTAAGCAAGCCGAAAAGCATGATCAACCTTTAGACCAAGTTTCAGTGGGCTCAATAAAAGATATAAAAGATGCAGAAGATGACGACGAAGATCATTTTACAGAGATTACCATTAGATCATTATCAAATGCATGTAGAGATATATTTGTTAGCGAGTCGAGGACAAAATCACTTGTTAATAAGCTTGAAAGAATTTTGCCTGTGCCTTTCCGGAAGAATGATGCCCTTTTTGAAAGGCTTACTCCTGATATAAGTAGCCTAATGATAAACGATAAATATAAAATAGATGTCGAATTTCACTGCCCAATCCATCAATATGACCACTACTCCGTTAAACGCCGATCGATCTTAAGTGAAGAAAATGCGAAAATATCAAGATTCTATCCCATAACTCCCTATTATATTCAAGGCGGAAGTAACACTAAACTAAATGTATATGGCTATATGTACATAAATGCGGATAAGAAATTGCCTGAAGAATGGCAAGGAATTAATATCAGAGTTAAGAATGTTACGATAGAATCAAATACATTCTTTGGATATGAAAAAGACCATGCAGCAAGGGTAAGAATTGGAGGGGAGCTATTTGTCAGGAATATCGATGAAAATAATGCAATCCAATCTAACCGTTCTGGTTTTGCGAGCGATAACTCTGATTATATGCTGATATCGCAGTTTATGAGAGATAGAATATTAGAGGTTATTAGGATCGTAAGGCAGAATTCCGAAATAGATTCAAAAGTTAAAAAGCTAATAAAAAAAATCGAAAGTATTCATTCTGTTTTCAGAAATAATGCAGTTGTTGAAGGTTCTAAAGAAGATTCAGAAGAATTTAAGAATCTTGATGATGAAAGTATAGAATTTTGTAATGAATTTGTAAAATTTGATTTAGAAGAACGACTTGGTGAAATGCTCAAGGAAGAAAACATAGCTTTTGAGTGTATATGGTCGGGTGTAATACAAAACCTATATTACATAGAATATCATGAAGATGATTTTTACACAATCCATGTTCATGATAGACTTAAAAAATTTAAATATAATGTCGCTGGCAATTCTATAGAGTACTATATTGGATATTGTGGGAAAGAAATTCCATTTGTAGTTAAAAAGCCAGGTAAAATATTTGTAAACATAGATAGTGAAATAATAAATAATAGAGACATTTTAGAGGTTGATGCAGGATTTTTAAAGGTGATATTATTAATATACATGAACTATTTGCGTAGCGACGGTGACTCCAATAAATTATACAATGAATGTATTAACGATTTAGTATTAATAAATTGAAAAAAAATTGATGGCACCACAATGAAACTTAAATAGACTAATTTTTAAGTAAAATTTTTGTGATCATTGACCCGGCCATACAATTATTAAGCTTTTTGCATTTTATGCAAATTTCTAATAGCTTTGACAGGTGTTCGCAATCCATTTGTGAATTTATGAAGTCCTTTTCTGATTTTAAAACATCTATTTTACTGCTAAGTTCAGAATTTACAGAGGGTGCGCAGCCTGTCGATTTTGGCCTAACTGACGCTAACTTTGACCTTTGCCTTATTTCGCGCGATAACGGCAGACCAACGATTCGCTCGAACTCGTTATAAAAAAGACCTTTATATTCATTATCAACAAAATCATCACGCCTGCTGTTTGGGGTGAGCTTATCAGATTCAATATGGATTTCCCCCGCAACATAGCTATTGAACCTGGGTTCACGGAAGCATGCATCCAAAAGGTGTGCATCACCGATCAAAATATTGCCTAGTCTAACCTTGATACCTGAAGACCGTTCACCTTTGGATATAGAGCCCAAGAGATCCTTTCTTAGACCATACCACCCATAAGCAATGGGCTCATCTTTTACAACAATATCAAAAAGCTCTATCCTTTCGATTAAATCCAGGCCACCTTTTGTGACCTTCAATATATCCGAATAGGGTTTTAATAAAGATTCTCCATTCAAAGTTACTTTGTGTTTACCATAGATCTTGAGCCTGTTTGTCAGAAATTCATCGATCTCTTGTCCAAAGGTAAATGTGTCATAGTCAAAAGGAAGTGGGGCTATTTCAGATAAATAGTTCTTTATTCTTTCTATGTCGAATAAATGATTCTTGTAACTCGACACTCCCTCCAATATTACCTTGAAGTAGCTTTCTCCCTTTCGATTAACCTCCTGTTGATAAAATTTGGTGGTTTTATTAAATAATGATCTAAGAGACATAGAGTTATTTTTTTTGTTGCTAATAATCCTATTGAGCGCAACACAATCCCATACCTGGATTGATTCTATTGTCTCGCCTCTCGCCTTTGTTTGAAAGATAACCTTTTCGCTAAAAGCGATGCCGCCGAGCCTTCCGATACCGCGAAAACCTCTCAGGTTTCGATCAATTTTATTGCTTACGCCTATATTGCTTAAAACCTGTTCAGCATTCTCCGATAATAGTCCTTCGCCGTTGTCCCTAATCTCTATCTTCTTGGCAAATGGATCTATCTTAATCTCTACCAACATGTCGGTATGGTGATCATCAGATGAATCAATTGAATCCACCGCATTCTGGATGTATTCCCGATAAATTGATAGAGGTTGGTTGTACATACCTGCAGTCAATGTTTCCAGCAAATACATACCTGCCTTGAAATTTTTACGATTTTTTCCAGCCATTACTAATTCAACTCTCCAAATAAAGGTATGTTTTTTTTGTTCGCCAATTTTTCGTCGATATAGTAGTTTAGAATATTCTTAAGCTTTCGATTTTTGAGACTGGTATAAGCTTCGTATAAATGAAAAATTTTTGTGTTCTCGCACAATATTGTCAAAAGCTCCAGTTTTTCACCTTTAGTAAGATTTTCGAACTTTTGGCACCAGTCCCTTTCATCTGGCCCTGGTTTTGTACCTCGGTTCATGAGCAGTTTTTCTGGCATGTAGAGGATTTTGATAAATTCTTCTGCACTTTGGCCAAAGGCACGAAAAAAGAAATCTTGACTCGTCATAACGGTGCCCTTCAACACATTTAAAATTCTTTGTACACCGCGGATATACTGCCAATTCCAGTTCGGTTCGCTTATGAACGACCTGTCCTTGAAATTTAAGGGGATGTATTTCATAGGAAAGGAGTAGATGGTCAAATTTAGCTCGATATTCAAGTTTATATTAATATTGAGTCGTTCCCAAAGGTCCTCTGGCGTATCATCATAGTTATATAAGACATAGTTGGAGAGATGAATTATGCCGTTCTCAGATGCCATGCGGACCCTATCCTCATAAACCTCTCGGTCTTTGATATGGTCAAAAGCTATTCTCAGGGGGTGAATTGGAAGTTTGGACAAAAGCTTCATCTTTTTTTTATTCATCAGCCGGGCATCTGTCCCCTGATTGAAATCAACATATCGGTTTCTTTTGACTATTTGCCCAGCTTTGTTTGTGTATTCAAATTGTGCACCTTTGTAAAAACCCAACTCTATTAGGTCATTTGTTATTTGCTCTAGCCTTTTCGAGGCCAAAATGTTATTGTCAAAAAGCACCATGTGGGGTTTCGGGCCATAAAGTTCTATGATTTCATTGATGTAAGGTTTGATACCCCAGTATTCGACGAATCCGCCCTCAAGTTTTGGAACACCGCAAAATTCGCATTTGCGTATACAGCCTCTTGTTGAATATCCGAAGTAAGAGTCATCAACTAAAGAATAATCGTAGGGTGTATTTTTGAACAATGAATAGTCTGGGACTAAATCGTTAACGATAATGTCATTGTCATCGCCTAACATGCCTGACTCACATAAAAGACCACGAATAGGGATGACCCCGGTTTCTTTCCAAAGTTCCTCATACATGAGAGTTGCCAAAATACCGCCCACGAACAATCTTGAGCAGTCGTCACGAACTATCCCTTTGTAATATTTAATAGTTTTGACCGTAACGGTCCAATTGTAGGTGAATAGAGTGGATACGTAAATCCTATCCCAATAGTGCTGATAGGGAACTTCTTGGTTTATTCCCTTGACGAAATAAACATTATCTCCTAAGCGCTTATGATAAGTTGAAATTTTCATAAGGCCCATAGGCGGAAACTTAGTTCTATACCCAGGTTCGACTAAGAGAATGTTCCTTGCCATATCTATTTCAAAACCCCTTCTTAAAAATTTGCCCCTTCATATCAAAAAATGAGAGTGCTGTCTATCTAAATGTAACCCGAGCGCTTTTTTCGATACGTGCTTGTGGTTTTCATTCATCTTAGATGAAAAAACACACCATTTCAAATTTCCGAAAAAAGATAACCAATTGATAATAAATAAAATTATACTATATGATTGTTGCCATGCTAAGGCGTGAAAAATGCATTTCAATCAAAATAGGTGACGGCCAGGAAAATTACCGTCGCCCTCTTCAACTTCAACAACCTCTTTTCCCGCTACAACTTCAAAGGAGAAATAGAGGCGATCAAGGACGATGACACCGAAGTGGCTTCACACGGTCGAATACACGATCTCGCGTAAGCTTCCCCTAAAAGTTTGCATTTCAAAAGTAGAGCTTTCTGGCATAATGAACGGACCAGGAGGCTTAGATGAAAAAATCGCGATTTACCGAAACACAGATTATTTCGATTCTCAATGAGGCCAATGCCGGTGTCAAAGTAAAGGATAAACGGCTCAGAACCTTTAACGTCATCGACGACTTCAACCGAGAGGCACTTGTCAATACTGACGAAAAACCGTACCAATTTTCCTGAACTAAAAGTGTACCACCCGGTCCTTGCCGATTACCCGCCAATACAATTCGATCAGGGCCATGCTGTAGAGGATTGGGCACAGGCAGTTAATTTAGCGTTACGGATATGTAGAATTTCTTGATTTCGGAAGATTGGAAGGGATTAACAGCGCTTATCGAGTGTCATGCAATACTCGGAAAGCTGCATTACCACTCTATGTCCGCCAGCGGAACGAGCCAGGAACGGTCTGGGCAGCGCCACCCACCATGTAGGGAAGGTTCATCGGCCTTGAATTATTGCAGAACGATTCCGCGTATACCTTTAAGAGCCTGGAATCCCACAGCACATCGATATCGCGAGCAAGATGGCTCACGACATCTTGCGAAACCAGGACAACCAGCTTCACTCGCGCTCTCGATGCAATAACGTTGAACCGGTTGAGGCTCATGAGGAACTCGTCCTCTTCTGCAATCTGGTCGGGGTCTCCGAGCGTGTATGATGCGATGATGATATCGCGCTGCTGTCCCTGGAATCTCTCAACCGTGTCGACGGCGTCTCGAATGGCGTCCGCAATCTGGCCCGTAGCGTTGAACACGGACTGCAGGCGTGTGACAATCAGCCCTTGCTGCGCCCGGTGGGGCGTTACGACGCCCACAGCGTTTTGCCAGAAATCTAACGCTGAGTATGGCGTTGTGCTCGTCTGGAGCGCCATGCCTGTTGCGGGGTCGATCACATTCCGTAGCTGATTCGAGACGTGACCGTACAAGAGCCAGAGCATCGCCGCAACAGCGTCAGCCTCGAACTCGTTCCGCTGGCTGCTTCGGCCATCGTCATAGACGAAGCAAACGGCGGGATGTGAAGGATCGAGCAGACTCGTCCACTCCGGCGTCCACACCAAGCTCGCCGGCCACTGATTCGGGACGGCCTGAGGAAGCGGAGAAAGAAGGTCAAGCGAAAGGTCCGGCGATTGACTCGTTAACGTCGCGGAGTAACCTGCGTCGTGAGCGAATGAGACGAGCGTGTCGTTCGACCGGTAGTTTACCGCCAGGGCGCTTTCCTGGACACCATGGACATTGCGCCAGAACGCGTATAACGAGCCTACGATGTTTTCGAGGTACTTCGGTGCAGCTGCTTGATGAATCGGGGCAAGCTGTAGCGGATCTCCAGCCAGCACAACCGAACCGTTGTCTGCAAGGCCACATAACGGAAGGATAGCGTGTGCCACATCCATTTGGGAGGCCTCGTCGATAACGATGAGGTCGAACCACTCAGCCTGTGCTTCACCGTTCTGACATGTCAGCAGGTTGTGGGACTGCTCAGGGGTCGAACCGACGACAACAACATCCTGTGCCCCCTGAAGCCGTGCTCGCAGATCAGCAACCGCCTGCGACGGATTCGCGCGGTTCAACTCGAGGTCGATCACGGAACCAGGATTCCCAGGCGCCTCGGTGTACTTTGACCGCAAGCGGAATACATCGCACGTGCCGGGGAGTAAAGTTGCAAGGTCCTGGGCGATGTCGTAGAGGATGTTGTCGATCGCGGTATAAGTGAATGCGGATACGAGTACTCGAAGCGGGCGGTCGTTCTGGTGGGCTTCCAGGACAGCCCCTACGACTACAGAGTGAATTGTCCTGCTCTTTCCTGTTCCAGGAGGGCCCCATATTATCCAAGCACGGTGACTCAAAGCACCCCGCCACGCTTGCCATTGACTCTGGTTTAGCGAGATGCCGTGTGCCAGCAATTGCGCCTCAACCGGGGGAAGAGAGCGCAACACTGGCGTGTTGGTAAGGGTCCCTGCATTCCAAAGGCAGTCGGCCACAGGTGTGTGAGCTGTAGCACGCGCTCCAGGTCCTCCTTGACCGGTGGCCTTGCGAACCAACGGGTTCGGGTTATTGCGCGCAATTGGTGGATTTCCAAGGGCCCGCAGGGATAGTAGTAGCTTTCCCGTGAAAAAGTCGTTGTGGACAGGATCAATGATAACATTCTGCTCGAGGTTCGCTATCCCATTGATCCTCAGGCTATCCAGTATGTTCGGGAAGCGCTGATTCGTATCTACGGCGATCCATCCCTGGTTACGGTTGAGGCCCACGATTGAGACACTCAGTATTTCCTCCATTAAGACACGCCAATACCTGTTCCCGAACTGGCCATGCAGTTGTGCATCAAGCGGTGTGTTCCCTACCACCCCAGAGACCTTTCGATCAAGAAACCCAGCCATGTTCTCGGGTGCAAGCGCGAACCCAAAATCACCAACTTTGGCCTTCACATCTTTTGAATCCGAGGCCAGCTCGTAGACTCGTCGTCCTGGTCGCTGAGGAAGACCCATCGCAGCCAGCGCGGCTTGTTCTGCCTGAGAATTCAAACGTGCCGTGAGACGGGCACTGCGGAAGCGAGCTGCCCGCTCGTGCGGAGGCATCGCTCGGACCTGGTGCACCTCAAGCTCGTTCAACGCAGCATTCAGCTTCGAGAACGCGTACCAAAGTTGGCCGTCAATGCTCACGCGATTTTGACGCGGTGGCGGCTGGATGTTGATAGCCGGAGCCGAGAGCACCAGGCTCGCTCGTAGGTCCGTCTCGAGTCTATGGGTCACCGTCTCCAGCGCTGCGAGCCTCTTCTGGACAGTTTCTCCGAAGATCCCCATCTGTTGCTGCCAATGCACCGGCCGGGTCACCTGTGCCCAGATCTCGTGTGCCCGCTCGGACGGTATCTGGTCACTGAGTGGGGTGCCGAACAGGGGATGGATGTTGAATGCCGCGACGTTCGGCGGGAGATTGGCGTCGTGGTAGATCCGGGCCACTTCCAGCAGGCTGTAGTAGTGGGGGATGGGCGCCGCCAGATGCGCTCGAATCACGTCCCGGACTATGGTTATGGGCGAACGGCGCGTGACGAGATCCGGGTTTGGGAGAAGCTCTTCCGGTGGGAAGAGCCACGCGAGGTAATTAATGTTGCGGTTCGCCAGGATTGCATCCAGATGGCGGCCTATTATTCGAGTGAGATGGTCGAACTGGAGTGAATCCCATATGTAGGCTTGGACTTTGGTCCGATAGTCACTACGAGCATTTGGCGCGAGTCCTGCTAATGCTGGATTATCAAGCGTTTGCTGATCTTGCTGTTGGCACCAGTTGAGGATGTCGTGGATCTCATGTAGGAACGCAAGCAACTCGTGTCGCTCCGTTGCGAGGTTCTTGTTCACAACGATCCGGGCGCGGGACTGCCATACCCGGTTCTGCCGCGGAACTGTAAGCGGCGAATGAAACGGACGAGGTTCAAGCCAGAATGCCTTTAGTCCGAAGGCTACAGTGATCGCACTTCCTATGTCAAAATCGACTGACAGATAGAGCCGGAGGTCTGTCCAACGCGGCATCGATGCAGAAGTTCCGCTCAGGGGCGGTATGGCGACCTGCCCTGTGTTCAACGAAGCTGCCCGCCCTGAGACTACCGTTCGTGTTGCTCTAAGCGCTTGGTGCGTCTCGAAGACCGGATCTGTGGGGGGCACCTGCGACAGAGTGCCGACCTGGCCCACGCCTGCTTGCGCAAGGCTGAGGCGTGCTCCCTGGGAGATAAACGCAACCCGGCTGAGATGGTCTTGCACCTGTGCCATCGGTAAGCAGTGGTCAGGGTGTGGGGCGACGTGGGGATCGGTCTGGCTCGGAGGACGATCCTCACCAAGGTACTCGCAGAAGGAGCAGCGGTTGTCGACGTGCCACTCGTGTGTATGCCATGGTTGCGATAGAGCCGCCGGCACATCGACTTTGAGAAACCTGCGAACGCGGAGCACGAAAACCTCGAAAGGGACGGGCTCCAGGTCATCCTGCATGGCCTGCCATAACTGAGCCGTGTTGACAGGAACTCCCTGATTCATCGCTTGTTGGTGGATCCTGAACAGCTTCGATGCTTGGTGTGAACCTGGCCACACCGCAGCGTTTGGTACAACAACGAAGTCATGGTTGAGCCCATGATCCTCCAGCCAGCCAGCGAGAGCCATGCTATAGAGGGCGACTTCACCAAAATAGCCGGGCGAGGGCTGCGCAGTCAGCTTGATGTCGATGACACGCAGCTGCCGCCGGGTGTCGCCAGTTGGAATGGGTTGTGAAAGCCCATCCGAAGTGATGCAGGATGAGAATGTCCTGGCATTGAGGACTTCAATGATATCTGGACGCAGGCCCGCATAATTGAGTTGGTATTGCACACGATGCCCTACTGTCCCGAGGGCAGTCTCGAACGCCCCACCGGAGTCAACTGTGAACTCGGCCTCAACGATAAACGAAAGAGCGGCTGCTGCAGGAAGGTGCTGTCCCAGCTGAATCCGTCGATATCGGACTTGGTTTGCCCGCGTCACAAAAGAGTCGCCGACCACAGAGGCGGGCCCAAAGGTCTGGGTCAGGTCGTCTAACTTCTCGGCTTGCCAGTTCTCACCAGCCTCTTGGATTTGACGCAAGCCAGGACGGGGCGACTGCGGATAGGGCATTCCAAGCGCTTGTCGTTCTGGACGGTACGTAGTGTTGTCGGGGTGCAGATTTAGCGCCAACTGTCGCATACAGTTGGAGCGGATGAATTGCGCAAGTGCCTGTTTGCTGATCTGCGGCATGTCTTCAGTCGCTCACTATTTGTGAAGAGGTTGACAATACGGAGTCCAAAGGTACCATCTTGGAAGCACGGCCTCTCGGTTGCGCTTTCAATGCTGTCGCGACAAGACCCGCCCGGAATAGCGAAAGCTCGTCCGCCGCTGAGAAGGGAATGGAGGCTCCTTTGAGCTCCAAGGCCCACTTGGACACGCGAACTTTGACATCCTTAATTTGATCCTTGCGTAGCTCCAGGCCCTCCAGGACCCGTTCTTGGGCCATCTTCCTCATCACGAAGACAGCATCCCAGAGCCCGGTGCCAGCGCGTGTGTGAGGGCCGGCGCCTGCCTCGCCCGGAACCGGAAGAAACGAAACAACCCGAAGGCAGCTTTTCGCGAGCCCGTTCGCCAGGGCACCCCAAGCATCTGTGGATGAGTGCCTGAAGCTGAACACGAGCAGACCGTTGTTCTTGAGAACTCGACCAATCTCAGCGAACGCGCTGCTGAGACCTTCAGAATAATGCTTTACACTGTCGGCATTATCTCGATATCCGATGAGGCTCTCCATGGTAATGCGCTCGCGTGACCGCGAATCATTAATTACCTCAAGGAACTCGAGCCAAGGGGCAAAAAAATCCGCCAGCTCTGAATATGAGATGTTGTCGAGGTAAGGAGGGTCAGTGAGGACAAGGTCAACGGCGCGGTCTCTAAGGAACGAGAGATCTTTTGCCGTGCCGCATATGACGTTAGGCGGCTTGTTTGAGTCTCGAGGCGCCGTCCTCCTAAAGCCTCCCCCGGGTTTCGGTTCTTTGGGCTCTCGGGCGAAGCGCGATGCGCGCATGAGTTTTCGGATCGTGTTAGGGTATGTGCCGCGACCAGTGCCATCGCACCAGGGATTGAGTTCGACGGGACGTTGAATGTGGCGGAATGCGCGGATGCTGAACAGAGGCGTCAGTCTTCGCCAGCCAGCCGCGTAGGCTGCCATCATGCAGTTTGTGGTGAGGTGATCGCTGAAAGCAATGGACAGGGCCCTCCGTGTCGGACCGTCATATGCTGATATGGCCTCGCTCAGGAGGGAGAGGTGAAGCAACTGCCTGGCGTTGAAGAGCTGGGTCCAATTTCTGTAACCGTAGTCGATCAGGCGAGAGTCGGTACGGTCGTGACTGATTGTTACAGCGCGTGGCAAGCACTCGGGATATTCTTGAAGGCGCTGCCGCAACTCACTCGCGGCCGCTTCGTACAACACGACATCCGCATTGGTTGCCTTCAGAAAGCGCCGCTGGGAGATGGGAACGGGGCGTCCACCATCAGGCTCATCAAGCACCTCAATCGCGAACAAGCGCCAGGTGGGGGGCTCCTCCAAAGCCCTGCCGATCTGAATTAGAGGGCGACGTTTCTGACAATTAGGGCAGCGCGCTTTACCATAGGTGACATTACCCTCAGCAATCCGTGTCTGCGCTCCACAGGTGCCGCAGCGGAAGCGCTCATGACCAGCACGGCGTCGATGGATGTCCCCGCAGCGAGAGCAAACCACCCACCGATGTTTTCCGTCATCGCCGAGGACGAAATTTGGGTGTGCTTCAAAAGTCTTGCCGCAGTGTTCGCAGGAGATGATCTGTACCCAAAAATGATGGAGCACCACACGCTCAACGCCCTCTGTATCAATTTTAACGTGGAATCGCCGCACCCTATCACCGACTGATTTCTGGAGCTCATGGAGCGGTCCTGTCAGGTCCGGGAGTCCGGCAGCTTCGATTTCGAATTGGGTGACGGCGCAAGCGACAGGATCAACGTCCACCGCGTGGGTTGTCGCTCCAAGCCTGAGGGACTCGACGACCGAGGTACCTCCGCCAACGAACGGATCAAGAACGACGACATCACGCAGGTCTGCGTCGCCATAGTAAAGGTTCCAGAAGTTATCATCGGGGGGTGACGTTGCGCCAACCAGAAGTGCCCTGAACACCGAGCCGAGGCGGCGTGCGAACCATTTGTGCCCGGTATAGATCGGACGAGGCCGACGTCCTTCTCGAACAGCGAAATCGGCGAGTTCCATAATGGGTAGTTGGCCAGCTTCCAGTAGACAGGGGTTGGGCATTATGGAACTCATAGTTCTATACGGTGTACCTTCGTATCCTCTCGGTTTTTCACGAGCCAGCCGCGTCTACTCGTCATGAACCACCTGCCCTGTTGGTTTTGGTAAGTGTATGGGCTGCGACGATATTGGAAACATCAGCCTCAAGTCGATGGCGGGCTGCGCTTGGTCGTCCCTCCCCCCAAATTAATGTTGGGCGCATGACTCTTCAACCAAAGAGAGTGAACCAAACGAAAAAACAATGGTGGGTTAAAAGAAATCGCCTTCCACGATAGCAAGTATCGGCATTTTGTATTTGAGAGTGATGGGTTAAGATTTCGCTCATTTCTCGGTAACCAAACCAGACGAAGCGGGAAAAGTCAAGCAATGCCAAGCTGTTGGGAATGATTCTCAAATGACCAGTTGGTTTTCGGTTAAATATGAAAAGCGTAAACGAGCTTTGCACAAGGTGCGGTCGCACCTATCCGGCTTAAAGTAATTTTTTGAAATCCTATGCTCGAGATCGCCTTTTTGTCACAAGCAGTTGATACTGCATCTGAGTTTTTGGATATTTTGGTTCAATAGTTGCCTGCCGATGCGTGTTCTGGACACCTCGGCGGACACCCTCAAAGTGTCCAAAGCGTCCGAGATGCCCAAAATGGCCGATTAAAAATCTAATGATTTCAGTAGGTCGTTAAATTTGGGTGGCATGCGTGTTGGGTTAGTATGGCCTCTCACGCCGGTAACGGGGGTTCGATTCCCCCTGGGATCACCACCAATAAAAAAAGGAGCTTACAGATTTTTGTAAGCTCCTTTTTCGTTCTAAATTTTTTATTCCCCATCCGATATCGAAGAACGTCATGCCTGCCCGGTTGCAGTCCCATCTTACGGCAAATGAGTGCCAGCTTGTCCACCTGGTCCTTGGCAATGGAGAGGAATGCGGAAGAAAGGCCTCTATGGTTGGTGGCCACAGGACGACCTTAATTGCCCGGATTCACGATGGATCATGAATGAGGAGAGCGCGACAGTGCCACCGGATCCCGTCCGGGGGCGGCAATCCCGCGGCGCTCCAGAAGAGAGCCATCCTGACGGTAGAGATCGATGAGCGCTTTCAGATAGTTGGCCAGCGCCCGCACCTCGGCAATCCGGCTGGCCAGCAGATCCCGCTGGGCCTGGGCCACCAGAAAACTGGTGGATTTTCCCACCCGCAGCTTTTCGGTTTCGGTGCGCAGTTTCTCTTCGTTGAACGCGCGGGTCACCTTGGTGGCGGCAATCTGCTGTTGGGTGCGGGTCACTTCGATGTAAGCCGTGCGCACGTCCACTTCCACGAGTTGGGACAAATTGTCGAGGGCGGCCTGGGCCTGGGATCGGCTCAGCTGGGCGCGCCGATGGGCCGCTTCGGCATCCCGGTTGAAGAAGGGGTACTGAAATCGCACCCCTCCCGTGATGTCGTAGTTGTCGTCATCCAGGCGGTCGATGGAATCCCCGAAGGCGTCGGCATACCCGCTTTGGCCGAGGGTAACGAAAAGATCCATCAGGGGCAGCAGTCCGTTGCGGGTTTTGACGAGTTCCAGATCACCCCGCTGCAACTGCAGCCGGGCCTCGTTGAGAATCGGACGCATGCGCTGGGATACGGCCACGTACTGGGCCACATCTTCCAGTTTTATGTCCGGCAGCGTCGGTTGATGGATCAGGGCCACCTCCCGTTCCCAGATGTCGGGAATCGACGGGTTGAGCAAGCGCAGCAGTTGAAGGCGGATCGCTTCCTTGCTGGCCCGGGCTTCAATCAGGGCCTGCTCCTGGGCCGCCACTTCCGCTTGGACCGCGGGAAGCTCCGCTTCGGCCAGGCGGCCGACCGCAATCAGTTCCCGGGTTTCATCCCGCTGCTGGCGGGCCACCTTGAGGGATTCCTCGACGATTTCGATCTGGCGACGGGCCAGGGCATAGTCCCAGCAGGTGCGTTCCACGTCCGCCACCAAGGCTTCACTAAACCCCCGCAGTTCGAATTCTGAAAAGCGCGTATCCAGGCGGGCCTGGCGCAGGCGCACAAGATTGGCGTCCGGCCCGAGGCCGCGCAGCAGCGCCTGGGTCACGGTCATACCCAGGCGGGTGGCGTAGAACGGATCGTCGTAGAGGGTGGAGTCGGACGCGCGCGTGTCCGCTTCCAGGGTCACCGTCGTGCCGGTGGGAAAATACTGCGATAGGGCAATCGCACCCTCGGTGGTGTTGGTGGCGTCATCTTCGGTTTGGGATCCCGAACGCGCCTGGCGTTCTCTTTTGACCCGCCCCGTGGAAATATCGGCATCGAGAACCGGATCGAAAACCGCGCGCTCCTGATCCTCGAAGGTCTGGCTTATCTCGGGATTCAAGCGCTGGACCACCAGGGCGCGGTTGTTTTCGAGACTCATCAGGATCGCTTCGGTCACGGTGACGTTCAGCGGTCCCGAAGGCAGCGGGGCGGACGGCGTCATCGATTCCGGCGCCACCGTCGGCGGCGTCATGCGGATCGTCGTGTCGGCGGGCACATTCGGTCCTCCTGCAAAATGGTCGACGGGGCGGGCGGTCAAGGTACAGGACACGGCGATCAGCCAGACAAGCGGGGCGACCGCCCGCATTGCACGACGATGGCAATCGGCAATCAACACCATATTCGAACCCCTTGCGCCGACCCCGCATCGAAGACATCGGGCCGGCCCTTCCAGTTATGGTTGCAGCGTGTTGTCACCCTATAACGGCTGCCGCTTCACCCTGACAATGAAAAACTGTAAAGCAGATCGAACCGCCCTGCAGGCCGTCCCACCCCGGCGGCCTGACCTGCGGGACAATTCTCTAAAAGACCTGCTATTTCTCCATTGCAAAATTCATGAAAAAGCACAATGTTACCTTGTCATAAAAAAAACGCGGAAGGACGGGTTCCGTTGATGCCAGCGGGGCATTCGTCGCTTCGATTGCTATGGCCATAAAACATGCCAAGATTGTCATTCCGGCGAAAGCCGGAATCTCCGCCATGCCGGGCCAAGGGTTGCCAGAAGATCCCGGTTTTCGAGGCTGTGTCGCCATACTCAGATTTTCCGGCCGCGGATCATCGAGCATCAGGGCGGCCGGCAAAGCGCAGACGGCTGTGGCGGAGCCGTATCGGTGTCGGTATCGGGATCGGAATCGTCCGGAATTTCCTGTTTTATTCTTGCAAAGATTCATCGGAACGACCGATTTTTATGGTTTAACCCTATCCGACGCCCTTTCGAACCCGATTCCGATACCGACCCCGACGCCGAGAGTCGTGGTTATTGCAACACAGCCTCTTTCGCCGGGATGACAGGGGTGCTGGTCTATTGGGTTGCCGCCGTAATACCTTGTCGGATTGATCCAACAAAGGACGCTGCTTATGACATCATCGGTCGTCTCCAGGCGTGTGGTTCCGGCGGCGGTTCTGATCGCCGCGCTGATTTTCGGCTGGCTTATCTACGGGGTTGTGCAGGACCGGCGGGAAACCGGCGGCCAGGAGCGGGCTGCGCGGCCCTCGCCGGTGGAAGTGGCCCCCATCGAACGCGGCGCCATTGCCCTCAAACGCACCTTCAGCGGCGAGCTGGAAGCCCTGGCGGAATTCGTGGTGGCGCCGAAGGTCAGCGGCCGCGTGGAACGGGTTTTGGTGAACATTGCCGATGCGGTTCAGCGCGGGCAGATGGTGGCCGAGCTCGACAATGACGAACACATCCAGGCCGTGGCCCAGGCCCGGGCCGACCTGGCCGTGGCCCAGGCCAATCTTTCCGAGGCCCAAAGTGTTTTGAAGATCGCCAACCGCGAGTTCAAACGCACCGAATCCCTGCGCCAGCGGGGCATCGCCTCCGACTCGGAGCTCGATGCGGCCCAACAGGACCTGCTGGTCAAACGGGCCCAGCTGACCGTGGCCGAGGCCCAGGTGGCCAAATTCGCCGCCGCCCTGGAAAGCGCCAACATCCGCCTCGGCTACACCCGGGTGACGGCCGGCTGGAGCGGGGGTGACGATGAACGGGTGGTGGCGGAACGCTACGTCGACGAGGGCCAGACCCTGGCCGCCAACACGCCCATCCTCATGATCGTGGAGCTGGATCCCATTCTCGGCATTGTCTACGTGACCGAGCGGGACTACGCCCGCATGCAGCCCGGCCAGTTGGTGGCGCTGACCACGGAGGCGTTTCCGGATGAAACCTTCACCGGCCGTATCGTGCGCATTGCCCCCGTTTTCCAGACGGCGACCCGCCAGGCACGCATCGAGATGACGATCGATAATCCCCGGCATCGCCTCAAACCCGGTATGTTCATCCAGGCCTCCGTGGAACTCTCCCGGGAGGACGATGCCGTCATCGTTCCGGAGCAGGCCCTGACCGAACGCAACGATCGCACCGGGGTTTTCGTCGTCAGCGATGATGGTCAATCGGTCGCCTGGCGCGAGGTGGCGGTGGGAATACGTGAAGGCGACCGGGTTCAAATTGAGGGTGAGGGCCTGGCAGGTCGGGTGGTGATCATCGGCCAGCAACTGATCAAAGACGGCGCCGCGATTACGATCGCAACGGATCAGCCGGCGCCGGCGAATGACGGCAAGGAGACGGGCGTCCGATGAAGCTGCCGCGATTCAGCGTCCGCAGACCGATTTTCACCACCATGGTGACCCTGATTCTGGTGATCCTGGGATCGGTTTCCTTAAGCCGCCTGCAGATCGATATGCTGCCCGATATCGAGCTGCCCACCCTGACCATCCGAACGGACTATGAAGGTGCCAGCCCCGAGGTGATGGAGCGCCTGGTGACCCGCATCATCGAAGAAATCGTGGCCGTGGTGCCCGGCGTGGAAGAGATCACCTCCACCTCGTCGGAAGGCCGCAGCACCGTGCGCGTCACCTTCGTTTGGGGCACGGACATCGACACGGCGGCCATCGACGTCCAGAGCAAACTCGAGGACGAAATCAACGAACTGCCGGACGATATCGTCGGTCCCCGGACCCGTAAATTCGACATCGCCAGCTTTCCGGTCGTCATTCTGGGCATCTCCAGCAACCTCGATCCGGTGGAGATGACGGAGCTGATCGAAGATCAAATCCGCTACCGCTTCGCCCGCATCCCGGGCGTGGCCCAAGTGGACCTCTGGGGTGGCTACAACCGAGAAGTGCGCGTCGAACTGGATCCCGAGCGCATCAAGGCCGCCGGTTTGCCCCTGGACCAGGTCATCGACGCCATCGAGGACGCCAACCTCGATCTGCCGGCGGGAAAGATCGAACAGGGACGCTATGAGGTCACCCTGCGGGCGCCGGCCGAATTCACCCGCCTGGAGCAAATCCGGGACACGGTCATTCTGCAGCGGGATGGCGCTGCGGTGCGGCTGGGACAGGTCGCCGAGGTACGGGACACCTATGAAAAAAAGACCCGCATCGTCCGCGTCAACGGCAAACGCGGACTCTATGTGGGCATCCGCAAACAGGCCAATGCCAACACGGTGGAAGTCTCCCGCGGCATTCTGGAAGAGATCGAATCCATCAACCGGACCTTCCCCCAAATCACCGTTGTTGCGGTGATCAACCAGGGCAACCTGATCGAGCGCTCCATTGCCAACGTGGCCCGCTCGGTGCTCTACGGCGGCGGACTGGCCATCGTCGTATTGCTCTTCTTTTTGCGCAGCATCCGCAGCACCCTGGTCATTTCGCTTTCGATCCCCATTTCCATCATCGCCACCTTTGCCCTGATCTATTTCGGGGGATTCACCCTCAACCTGATGACGCTGGGTGGCCTGGCCCTGGGGGTGGGCATGATGGTGGACAGCTCCATCGTCGTGCTGGAAAACATCTTCCGGCGCCGGAACGAGAGCGGACTGACGCCCGAGGAGGCGTCGGTGGAGGGCGCCCAGGAGGTGGGAACAGCCATCATCGCCAGTACCATCACAACGCTGGTCATCTTCCTGCCGTTGATCTTCGTGCGCGGTGTGGCCGGCATTCTCTTCAAGGAACTGGCCTATGTCATCATGTTCGCCCTGGTCTGCTCCCTCGTTCTGTCCCTCAGCCTGGTGCCCATGCTGGCCTCCCGCCTGCTGACCACCGGGAAACGGGCCTCCCCCAAACCGGCGCCGCGATCGAACCAGCTGATCAGCGCGGCCCGGATGGCCTATGCCGGGCTGGAAACCGCCTACCTGCGTCTGCTGGACCGGGTCCTGGACCATCGCGCGGCCACCATCGTGGCGGCGACCGCGCTGCTGGGGGCCAGCCTGATGCTCCTGCCCCTGATCGGCACGGAATTTCTGCCCCCCAGCGATGAGGGCGAAGTCCGGGTCACCGGCAAAATGGAAGTCGGCACCCGCCTCGAACTGGTGGACCGGCAAGCCCGCATCATGGAACAGATCGTTCTGCCGGCCGTACCCGAAGCCGTGGCCTGGGTGATCCGCGTGGGCGCCACCGGGTGGCGGGCCAACGCCGGGGCCGAGGGGGAAATTCGCCTGTCCCTTGCGCCGGCCTCCCAGCGCGAGCGTTCCAACGTGGCCATCGCCGAAGACCTGCGGCGCCGGCTGGCGGGCCGGGTGCCCGGCATGGAAATCCAAGTCCGGGCGCCCCAGGGGCAGTTCATCCTGGACCGCCTCCTGGGCGGCGACGAGGGCTTGACGGTGGAAATCCGGGGCTACGATCTCTTGACCCTCGATGCGCTGGCACGACGGGCGGCGGCTCTCATCAGGGAAGTGCCGGGCGTCACCGACCTGGAGACCAGCCTCGAAGCCGGCATTCCCCAGCAGGACATCCGGGTCAACCGCGACAAGGTGGCCGACCTCGGCCTGAGCATTCGGGACGTCACCGAACTGCTGCAAACCGCGGTGGCGGGCACCAAAGCCGGCGAATACCGCCAGGAAGGCCATTCCTACCGGATCCTGGTCCAGCTCAAGGATGCCGAAAAACGCCGCCTTGATGAAATTCTCGATCTTACCCTGACCACCGACTCGGGCCAGAAAGTGGCCCTGCGCAACCTCGTCCGCAGTCAAACCAGCCGGGGACCGGTCCTGATCGACCGCCAGGACCAGCAGCGGCAGGTGACGGTGACCGCCAATGTCGCCGGCCGCGACCTGGGTTCGGTGGCGACCGATGTGCAGGCCCTGCTCGATGGCATTCCGCGCCCGGTGGGCTACGACTTGGCCGTGGCCGGCAAATTCGAAGAACAGCAGAAGGCCTTCCGGGAATTGGTGATTTCCCTCATCCTGGCCCTGGTCCTCGTCTACATGGTGCTGGCCTGCCAGTACGAGTCCCTGCGGGACCCGCTGGTGGTCATGTTTTCGGTGCCCCTGGCCGTTATCGGTGTTCTGGTCACGCTGTTTTTGACCGGTACGACGCTGAACGTGCAGTCCTATATCGGCTGCATCATGCTGGGCGGCATCGTGGTCAACAATGCCATCCTGCTGGTGGATCAGGCCAGCCGCCTGATCCGGGAGGGACGCCCCTCCCGCGAAGCCCTGACCGAAGCCGGTCGCCGCCGCTTGCGGCCCATTTTGATGACCACCCTGACCACCATCCTGGGCCTGCTGCCCCTGGCGCTGGGCATCGGTGAGGGTTCCGACGCCCAGGCCCCGCTGGCCCGGGCCGTGGTGGGCGGCCTCACCGGATCAACGCTGATTACCCTGGTGCTGATTCCAGTGGTCTACTCCCTGTTTCACCGCACGCCACAAGAAAACCGCGAATAGGAAAGCTGGCGCCAAAGGATGTCGGCCTGGGTGAGTTTTTACAAACGGGGGTTCCGACAGGTTTAATGGGGTGCATCGCAAAGGCAATGCGGCTCGCGAGTGAAGGGGGGCTACGTTTGACCCTACCCCTTGTTTTGTCGAAAATTTATCGGTCCCAAAAGAAAACAGGGGCACAATAGATTGCTTGTGGCAATGATATAAAGGTCAAACGTAGACCTCTTAATCGCGTACGCCGGGTTACGCTGCCGCATTAAACGCTGCGCTGGTAGTGGCATCCCTCTGGGAGGCCGTCTCTGGAAAATACGATCTGCCACAGCTGATTGCGCCGTGCCCGGAAGCTCCCGGCACAGGAAAGAAGATAATAGGACCACATGCGATAGAAACGCTCATCGTAGAGGGCCCTGAGCCGATGCCAGTTGCGCGTGAAATTACGATACCAGGCCATCAGGGTTTTGTCGTAATGGGGCCCGAAACAGTGCCAGTCTTCCAGCACCAGTAATCCCTCGCTGGCTGTGGCAATCTGCCGTAAGGAAGGCAGCATGGAATTGGGGAATATATAGCGGCTGATCCAGGGGTCCGTCGTGCTGACGGATGTGTTGCCGGCGATGGTCTGCAGCAAGCACCGCCCGCCCGTTTTCAGGCAGCGTTGCAGGACCTGCATGTAGGTCCGGTAGTTTTTCACCCCTACGTGTTCCATCATGCCGATGGACACGATCCGGTCGAATTGCCCGCGCACGTCCCGATAGTCCTTGCGTTCGATGGTCACGTCCAGGCCGCGGCAATCCCTTTGTGCATACGCCGCCTGCTCTCGCGAAACCGTCACGCCCAGCACCTTGGCACCGCATTTTTCGGCAGCCCATTTGGCCAGGCCGCCCCATCCACAGCCGATATCGAGAAGCGTCATGCCGGGTTGCAGCCCAATCTTGCGGCAAATGAGCGCCAGCTTGTTTTCCTGGGCCTCGTCCAGGGTTTGGGCCCGATCCCAGAAAGCACAGGAGTAGTTCATGCGCTTGTCCAGCATGTGCCGGAACAGCCGGTTGCCGATATCGTAATGGCGCTTGCCGATGACGTCCGCCTGGGATTTGCGTTGCTGATTGATGATTTTTGCTTTGACGATATGCCAAAGAAAGGACATGTTTTTGGGGACCCGGCGGTCCCGACCGGCGCGGAGAAGCCGTTCGAAAAACTGGTCCAAGGCGGCGCAGCGCCACCATCCATCCATGTAGCTCTCTCCCAGAGCCAGTGAACCGCCGGCTATCACCCGGTTGTAGAAATCGGCGTTTTGGACGCGGATATCCCACGGCCTGTCCCCGTTGATCCGGACATCGATAGGGGCCAGAATCGCCTCCGCCGTCTCTTGGGCGCTGGTTTTCCTGGTCGATTTCGAAAAAGTCCCCTGCAGGCCGTTTTCAATTCGTTCCACGATATCGCCCTCCGGTTCCTATGGGTTTGCAATGCCGGTTGCAGAACGCCGTGTTTACCGGAGGCCCCCCGGCAAAACGCCTCGGGAAATCGGCACGGCCGATCGTTTCGCGCCATCATTGCCATGCCGATATTTTTCAAACACGCCGCGCTATTTGAAGCCAGGATCTGGTTGCCATACGTTGCCCTTTAAGGGCGGCTTTATCGGAATTCCGGGGGAGGGTTGAGCAGCAGGATTATGAGATATAGACAATTAAATATAAGCCATACCATGGTTGATGGCAAGATGGGGCGTAAACAGGACGTGGTTGCCATTAAGCCCCATGCCGCAAGGCGATCTTTTCAAACATCAAGACGACCCCTTCGTTAAGCGTATAGTTGGATTCGATGTCAAGATTGTCATCGGATGTCGAATCAAAATAGATATGAAGGCTGGATTCAAGGCCGTCTTCCGGTTTCCAGTAGCAGACCATTATCGGAAAAAGAGGCAGGGGATGCAGAACAATTGAAACATCGGAATCGATCTGGCTGTCAATTTGTTTCCCATCGAAAATTTCCAGCATATCCTTAAAAAGATCCGTATAGGTATCGGCAAGCCGTTTCAGCGGTTTTTCACACCGTTGTTGAAAATGGGCATATCGGGAGGGCCCGCCGTTCAACTCCCGAAACGTGATCCATTCCCCACAGGGAGATGTGCCCGATCCGTTCAAGATATAGTTCAGTGCCGGCACGACCATATAGGCATTGATATGAACTTCCGATGACAGGTTGCCATCGGTATCGACGCTGAATTCCTTGCCAAAAATCTTTAGGGTCAGTTTGTTGTCGGAAAACTTGGCGCCCAGACGTTGCGCTGCCTGGGAAAGATCGATTGACGCTACCTTCTGCTTCATTTCTTCAATGGCTTCGGCTTTATATTCATCAACGGTATTGGGCTTTTCAATAGCCCCCCCATACCGTTCAATCACGTCTTTCCCCAAATGAGGACACGCCTGTATCGGTCTTTTTTCCTTAAACACGGCCACTGCAAATGCCAGACACGTTTTTTCACCACATTCTCTGCAGTTAGAACCATTCAACAGCTTAAAAATTTCCATGGGATTATCGATATGTGACATTCAAAACGATTCCTTTTCTCAAAACCGGTTCCGTTGCATGGGGCGGATGACGTCCAATGAACATCGCGAACGCATTAAACATTCGGGCTAACCGCTAGAAAGCGGACTTTTAATATTCTCACGTTCATATACCCATCGTCTGCCTTTTTCAATTCCGGCAAGATGGCCGCAAAAGAATGTCGGCCTGGGAGGCTTGTAAAAATGGAAATTCAGAAGGAATGCGTGAGGTGATCGTAAAGCCGATGCTGATTGCTGGGGGCTTTTAAGGCCCCCAGCACGAAACAGCGATTTACATGGGGAGGAAGGTGATGCCCAAAGCAAAGATCACAAAGGACCAGAGCAGGGCCACGAAGGTATAGCCCATAATATCGCGGGCCTGCAGGCTGCTGCCGGCGGCTACGATGGGGAAGAAGGCCAGGGTCCAGAAGGGCTGGATCATGTTGGTCCAGCTGTCGCCGTACCCCACGGACATGGCCACTTTGGCAATGAAGGCCTGGGTGGCCTCGGCCGTCATGCCGGCATTGGCCGCCACGGCCTTGGCCGCTTCGGTGATGGGCTGGCCCACCACGGCCCACTCGCCACCGCCGGAAGGAACGAAAATATTGAGAAACCCGCCGGTGATGAAGGCCACGAATGGGAAGCTGCCGACGGATGTGGCCGATGCCAGGGAAACCGCCACCTGCTTGCCGAGGCCGGTGTGAATCATGATGCCCATGATACCGGCGTAAAACGGAAACTGCAGGATGATGCCGGAGACGTTCGAGCAGGCCCGTTTCATGGCCACCACATACCGGATGGGGGTCTTGTGGGCGATCATGCCCAGGATGATGAACAAAAAGTTCATGATATTGAGGTTGATGTCAAACCCCTTGTTCCAGAAATGGGCGACGATGATGTAAAGGCCCATCAGCACCACCAGGCCGCTGATGATCCAGGAGGAATTGAGCATGTCGCTGATGCACTTTTCCGGCAGATTGAGGCTGTTGGCCTCTTCCTCGACGCTCATCGGTTTGGCCGGGGCATCCCCCGCGCGCAAGTCGTCGAAGGTCTGCACTTTGTCATCGGCAGGGCGCATCATCATAAAAAGCATGGGCAGGGTTATGAGCAACGCCAGGCTGATCACGATGTTCATGGGGCTGCCCAGGGTCAGGGTGGTGGGGATGATGTCGGAGAGGATGCCGGCCTTGATCAGGAAGTTTTCAGGCGTATTGAGCACCAGCGGGATGGAGCCGGAAAGCCCGCCGTGCCAGGGCAGGAAGGCGGCGTACACGGCCGCGGCGGTCAGGCGGTAATCCACCCCCTTGACCCGCGTGGACAACTCGCGGGCCAGAACCGCCGTGAGCACGATCCAGCCCCAGGAGATCAGGGAAAAGATCTGGCCCACGAAGAGAACGCTGGCATAGACCCACACCGGGCTCTTGATCCGGCTGGCCACCCAGTCGATGAAGCGGCTGGCGATGGGGCTGATGGCGATGGCATATCCCGTGACCAGGATCAGCACCATCTGCATGGCGAATTTCAGCAGGATCCAGAAACCTTTGTACCAGGCCTGCGCGATTTTTACCGGGCCGACATCCACGGCGAAGAGGGCCCAGAGCGCCGCAATGAGTGTGAGAATCAGAGCAAAAATGTAAGAATCCGGCAGCCATCGCCTAAACCGTTCCGCAAAGAATGTTCCGATACTACCCAGCATGGTCCTTCCTCCTTTGATTGATAGGATGCGGTGTCGGCCCGATGACAGGCACCGCGCACAAGCCAGAGGCCCGGCGGTTGCACGGGTCGCTGTATCCAAGTGCCCCCCTGGGGGCAAACGCTCACGATCATTCTTTCAATTGCGCCAGTCCTTCATACTGGGAAAGGCAGTCCGGATCGGCCAGCGCATCGCGATTGGTGACCGGCTTGCCGTGAATCACGTTGCGAACGGCCAGTTCGACTTTTTTCATGTTGATGGTGTAGGGAATTCCCTGGACCTGGATCACCTTGGCCGGCACGTGACGGGGGCTGCAGGCCTGGCGGATGGTGGTTTTGATGTCCTTGATCAGCGCGTCATCCAGTTCAACGCCCTGGGCCAGGGTGACAAAGAGCACCACCCGTACATCGTCGTTCCATTCCTGTCCGACCACCACACTGTCCGTTACCGCTTCCAGCGATTCCAGGGCCGTGTAGATATCGGCCGTGCCGATGCGAACGCCGCCGGGATTGAGGGTCGCGTCACTGCGGCCATAGATGGTGATGCCCCCGGTTCGGCTGCTGATGCTGATGAAGTCGCCGTGGGTCCAAACCCCGGGATACTTGGTGAAGTAGGCGTTGTGATAGCGTTCGCCATCCGGATCGTTCCAGAAATATACCGGCATGCTGGGAAAGGCTGCGGCGCAGACCAGTTCGCCGGTTTCGTCGGTGACCGGCTTTCCGGCATCGTTGAAGGCATGCACATCGAGGCCGAGCCCGGGGCCCTGAAGTTCACCGGCGTGGACCGGCAGCATGGGGTTGCCCAAGGCGAAACAGCCGTTGAGGTCGGTCCCGCCGCTGATGGAGGCCAACTGCATATCGGCTTTGATTTCCCGGTAGGCATATTGGAAGCTCGATACGGCCAGAGGGGATCCGGTGGAGCAGATCATGCGCAGCCTGGACAGGTCGCAGCCGCGGCCGGGTTTGTAGCCGGCCTCGTCAAGCGCCGAAATGTATTTGGCGCTGGTGCCGAAAATAGTAAGCCCTATTTCTTCGGCCATCTTCCACAAGGCTTCGGGGCCGGGGTGAAAAGGGGAGCCGTCGTACAGCACCAGGGTTGCGCCCACCCCCAGGCCGCAGACCAGCCAGTTCCACATCATCCAGCCGCAGGTGGTGAAGTAGAACAGCACATCATCGCGCCGCAGGTCGCAGTGCAGCAAGTGCTCTTTGAGCTGATTGGTGAGAATGCCGGCATGGCTCTGGACCATGCACTTGGGCTTGCCGGTGGTGCCCGAGGAGTACATCACGTAGAGGGGGTGATCGGCCGGCACCTGGACGAAGTCGATTTCGGCCGGTGCATACGGCGCCACAAATTCTTCCCAGGCCACGGCATTGGGCACCGGGGCCAGATCCGGATGGGCGGCGGTGTAGCCCACCACCACAACTTTTTCCACCATCGGCAACTGCTGCAGGATGCCACCGACTTTTTCAAGGCTGTCAAAGGTCTTCCCGTTGTAGAAATAGCCGTCAGCTGTAAAGAGGACCTTGGGGCCGATCTGGCCGAAGCGGTCCAATACCCCCTTGATGCCGAAATCAGGTGACGACGAAGACCAGATGGCGCCCAGGCTCACGGCGGCCAGCATGGCGATGACCGCCTGGGGCATGTTGGGCATGAACCCGGCCACCCGGTCGCCTTTGGTCACCCCGGCAGCGGACAAGGCCTGGGCCATGCGGCTGACCTCGTCATAGAGTTGCCGATAGGTATAGGATATGAGGGTCTGGCCCTCCCCCTGGAACACCAGGGCCTTTTGATCGTCCCGGTACCGCAGCAGGTTTTCCGCAAAGTTCAGCTCGGCGCCGGCAAACCACCGGGCGCCCGGCATTTTCAAGGGGTCATCCACCACCTGGTCGTAGGGCTTGCTGGCAATGATATCCGCAAATTCCCAGAAAAGCCCCCAGAAGTCGGCGATGTGGTCGACGGACCATTGCCACAACTCCCGGTAGGTGGAAAGCGATAGCCGGTGGCGTTTGTTGACCGCGCCCATGAAACGTACCATGTTGGAATTTTTGATAAATTCAGGTGAAGGCTGCCAGAGCATTTTGGGATCCATCATGCTGTCTCCTTTTAAAAATTGACCTTGTCCAATCCTTTAAGCCCCAGAATCTGCCGGGCTTCCGCAGGTGTTGCCGTGGCCACCCCCAGCTCACCGGCAATGCGTTTGAGCTTGGCCACCTGCTCCCCGCTGTTTTTGGCCAGGGTGCCTTTCTCCAGGTAAAGGTTGTCTTCCAGGCCCACCCGGGCGTTGCCGCCCATGAGCAGGGCATGGGTGGTCATGGCAAACTGGGCCCGGCCGGCCGCGCAGACCGACCACTGGAAATCACCGATCTGCTGGCGGGCGGTCTGGACCAGGTAGACCAGGTTCTCCACGGTGGCCGGAATGCCGCCGAGAATGCCCAGTACGAATTGGAGATAGACCGGCGTCTGGATTTGACCGCTGTTGATCAGATAGGCCAGGTTGTTGATCATGCCGACATCATAGATTTCAAATTCCGGTTTGGTCCCGTAGCGCCCCATGAGTTCCGTGAATTTGCCCATGGTGTAGAAGGTGTTGGGGAAGATGAAATCGTCGGTGCCGGCCAGATACTGCTTTTCCCAATCGAATTTCCACTGCCCCTCGTATTTGGGAACCACATGAAACAGTGCAAAATTCATGGAACCGGCATTGAGGGAGGCCAGTTCCGGTGCGAGGGCGGATACGACCTTGGCCCTGTTCTCCACCGTATCGCCGAGACTGCCGCCGGTGGTCATGCACAATACGATATCGCAGCGGTTTTTGACCTCGGCGGCCACCTCCCGGAAAATCGCCTGGTCCGCTTTGGGCATGCCGGTTTCCGGATCGCGCACGTGCAGGTGGGCCACGGCCCCCCCGGCCTCATAGACGCTCATGATGTCGTCGATAAGCTGCTCCGGGGTGATCGGCAGGTACGGCGACATGGTCGGGGTATGGATGGCGCCGGTGACGGCGGCGGTGATGATGGCCTTGTGCGCAGGTGGCTTGTCCATAGGATTTTTACCTTTCCTGTTAAGCATGGTTTTTTGAAATGAATTTGAAGATTAAAGGCCTTGACCGGGATAGCGATGCCGGCCGGCCCCGAATCGATAGGGGAAAGCTTACCCCGATCGAATGGGGTTGGGGGTGGAGAGCAGGATTTGGCTTTTTTGAGGGGGATGCGAATTCAATGCCTTCTCCGGTCATGGGTCCAATCCCTTCAGGGGACGTAGATGACGTCCAAACATTTAACATCACGATCACCGGCAGGCAGTGCATAATGCGGGATACTGGAGTCGTAATAGACACAGTCCCCGGGTTCCAGGAGGTACGCCTCGTCTCCATGGATAAACCGCATAGTGCCTTCGAGCACCAGCACCATCTCCTCGCCTTCATGCTGAAAAATGAGGCTTTTCTCGGAGTCGGCCGGAATGGTCAGGATGGAAGGCTCCATCTTTTTATTGGGATATTTGTGGGCCAGCGTTTCATATGAGTACCCGAAGGTGACACCGGCTTTGGCCATGAACTGGCGCTCTGCTTTTCTGACCACCGAGCAGCGGACCGCCGTATTTTCTTCCCCGAATATCTGGGAGAGGTTCACCCCCAACGCTTTGGCAATGACGATCAGGGTGGAAACGGGAGGTGACTTTTTTGAGTTCTCAACTTTGGAGAGATAGCCCTTGGTCAGGCCGGCTCTTGCCGCCATGGCTTCAAGGGTGAGTTTCCGTGCCAAACGAAGCGCCTTGATGTTTTTCCCGATCTGGGCTTCCGGAATCATGGACACCTCTTGTTGTTGGAGTATGGCAATTCTCGCCCTTACCGCAGCGCCCGGGCGATTGTTTCACCTTGCGGCCATCTAAGTTTCCTTTGGAATTAAGCCTGGGAAACATGAAATGTATAACTATTTGTTATTTTTATCTATACTGCTTTCCTGTAAATGTTTCTTATTGAGAAACATATTGTGCATACGTTCATATGTCAAGTAAAATATTAGGGGGGTTCCGAATATGGATAACCTAAAAAAGATGAATGCTATTTATTGTTATGGCTGGGACGTTGTGTAATTCTCCGGTATGAAGGCCTTGTGGGGAAACGATCCCATTTGACGGGCCCAAAGGTATCCTGTATTGGCTTTTGAGGGCTCAATCGTTAGAGACCCTAAAACCTTGGTTGTTTCCAAAATGGAAACGTAGGCCTTGATATTCCCCAATGATTTCAAGCGGTATGGGTTTTCATTCGTTTTTTTACACAACGCCGTGGAAAAAAAGGAGCCACCATGACATCCTTCGCGTACAAACCGGCCTGGGAATTGGCCGACCTCATGGCCAGGAAAGAAATCTCCCCAACCGAAGTCATGCGTGACGCCCTGGACCGTATCGCGCAGGTCAATCCCGACCTGAATGCCTTTGTGGCCTTGCGGCCGGAAGAAGCCCTGGCGGAAGCGGCAGCCCTGACCGCGAAAATTTCCAAAGGGGAACATGTGGGGCCCCTGGCGGGCCTGCCCCTGGGGGTCAAGGATCTGGAAGACACCGTCGGCATGGTGACCAGCTATGGTTCCATTCCGTTCCAAGACAACATGGCGCGCGGGGATTCGATCCAGGTGGCCCGGCTCAAGGCGGCCGGCGCCATCGTGGTGGGCAAGACCAATGTGCCGGAGTTCGGATTCACCGGTTTCACCAAAAACAGGCTGCACGGCATCACGCGCAATCCCTTCAACCGGGAAAGAACGCCGGGCGGCTCCAGCGGCGGGGCAGCGGCAGCCATTGCCGGCGGTCTGGTTCCCCTGTGCACCGGTTCCGATGCCGGCGGATCCATCCGCATTCCGTCTTCCTACTCGGGCTGCTTCGGGCTCAAACCCACCTTCGGGCGGATACCGGCCGGCCCGGCGCCTTTTGTGAGCACCAGCGCCATGATCGCCATGGGTACGCTGACCCGCTGCGTGCGGGATGCCGCCCTGTACATGGATGTCACCTCGGGGCATCACCCGGCGGATCCCTTGTCGCTGCCGGCCCCGGCCAGGCCCTATCAATCTTCCCTTGATGAATTGCCGCAGCGGCTCAAAATTGCCTTTAGTCCAACGCTGGGATATGCGGTCGTTCAAAAAGAGATCATGGCCTGCGTGGAAAACGCCGTGCAGGCGTTCGAGGCGATGGGCCACCAAGTGGAATTGTGGCCCGGCAGCCTGCCCGATACGGGCGATTTGTGGGGGGCACTGATTGCCACGGATATTTACGCGCAACTCGAGGGGATTCTCGAAAACGAACGGGATCAAATCGGCCGAACCCTGGTGGCCGTCGTGGATCAGACCGCCAAGATGACCGTTGCGCAACTGACCGCCATCCAGCAACTGCGGGCCAAATTGAACGCCGAACTGGAAAAGCTGTTCGATGCGTTCGACCTGCTTCTGACACCCACCATGCCGACGGAGGCCTTTGCCGCCGGAGGACCGCCACCATCCGCCATCGATGGGCAGCCCATTCCCCTGCTGGGGGCGGTTGCTTTCACCTATCCGTTCAATTTCTCCGGCCATCCGGCCGCCTCGGTGCCGGCCGGGTTGACCCCTTACGGCATGCCGGCCGGTTTGCAGATCGTTGCCCCCCGGCACCGGGACGATCTGGTTTTGCAAGCGGCTTACGCTTACGAACGCGCCAGGCCCTGGGACGGCCACTGGCCCTTATGACGCAAGCGCAATCACTCTTGGGCCTTACGCACCGGCTGGGGTTACTCGATTCCACCTGGGATCTCCCCCGTCATTGATATCAATGCCTGCCTGGCACGGATGCATGATCCCCGCAGCCCCCTATGCGAGAATCCGCGCAGGTGCAGCGCTATTATGATAATATCCGGCAGGTCTACGCCGACAAAACGGTCCTTGACCGTGATGACTACCGTGCGTTGCGGCTTCGGGTCGGACTTGATGAAGAAGGCGCCGGGCCGTCATGGACCCCATGGAAACAATGATGCCGGCTCGCGATTGGCACCGCGTTGATTCCGGGATCTATCCCCGAATGCTTCGGTTGGTCCGGGCGTCCTGGTGTTCAGGCGGCAGCGTTAACAGCCTGTTGAAGTGAACCTTTGGGGCGAAAAATGCTACTTATGGGGTAAATCGAATTTATCGCAGGAGATCCCTATGGACCACGAGTTTCGATCGACCTATCAAAAAAACAGGGTGCTCGGGTGTGCCGCCGTTTCATTTTTCGGGAACGCAATTCTCTTTGGGGTGCTCAGTGCGTTGTTGCTGATATCGCCGGTCATATTGACAGGGGCTTCCCCCGGCCTGACATCCGGCCCAACCAAGGCGACCAAATCGGCTATTGCCCCCAAGGCGGCTGATCCCGCTTCCGTGAAAAAGGCGGCGCCGGTGGCGGCTAAACCAGTAAGGCCGTACCTGGCTGTCGATCGTGCCTATGTCCAGGATGCCAGGATTCATATCGTGTTCCGCAATACAGCCCCTACGAAGCCGACTTCCGACCTTTTCCAGAAGGGAAAAGTGCAGGTGCGGCAGGGGAAAAATACGGTAACCCTCCCGCTTTCCGGACTGCAACCGCAGAAAGGCAAAATGAACACCTGGTCCCTGGACACCGGTCTGGCTTTCCAACCCGGCCAGCCTGTTATGGTCTCCCTTCAGAACGTGCCGGGTGACAAAATCAAGCAGATTATGCCGTTTACCGGAACAGCAAGCGCTTCCATGCGCCGGCCCGTCCCACAACCGCCGCCCAAGCTGGTTCCCAGGCGTCAGGATATCGGACGGACGGAAGTGGCCGGCGCTGTGCAGCTTAGCTCGATATCGGCCCAGAGCGCTTTGTCCTTCGTGGTAGCAGCACCGGTCACCGGCACCGTATGGCCGCGCTGCAGCATCCAGACGGTGAGCTGGAAACAGCCGGAAGCGATGGCGGGCAACCCCACGATCAAACTGGTGCAGGGCAGTTATGAATATCGCGTCGGCTATCACAGCGCCGACTTCGATGACGCCACCGAAATTTATTCGGTCCGTCTCAGTGTTCCCGGCGATGTCCCCGTCGGCGACGGTGCCCGTATTGCGATCACCGGTTTTACCGATGGCTCGCCTTCGACTGTCAGGAGCGCGCCCTTCACCATCGAGGCCAACCGTCTGGATGCCATTCGGCTGGACACACCCAACGGGGGGGAAAACTATCACCTGTATACGACCCATCGCATTGCGTGGGCGGTTGAGGGCCGCATCGACAGTCGCACCCTCTGGGAACTGGATCTCATCAAAGATGGTCGGGTCGTAGTGACATATCCCAATCGTTCCATGCCCGGCCTGATGGTGCACCCGGAGAGTGGCATCTGTTCATTCAAATGGGGCGTAAATGCGGCTCTGGAATCAGGATCCGATTACACCATGCGCATCCGGGCAGTGGGTACGTCGGTATCGGATGCCTCCGACCGTCCCTTCAGCATCGGCGGCCTCAGGCCCGGCGTCGATCTCCGTATTTCAACTCCCCCGGGCGGATACGATGATTATCCGGCCACCCCGGGCTGGCGTTTCGATGTGCCGTACTATCTTTACAACGCCGGCGCCGATCCCACACCGCCTTTCGAGGTGGCCATCTACCTGTCCGAAGATATCAACCTGGGATTGGATGACATTCGCCTGACCACCGTTCGGCACACCCACAACCCGGACAGTCCCCAGACACTTTATATGGGCGGTACCTTCGTGACCCTGCCGGAAACCATTACCACGGGGCGACGGTATTATCTGATCGCCGCCGTGGACTGGAACGACCAGGTCGCGGAATGGGATGAGCGCAACAACGACAGCACCCACGTCGGCACCGGCTTTACGACGCCCGTTTCAATCTTCGTCCATCCCTCCAGCTCGGCCGCCCGCGATCTGGTGGCCGGACGGATTCAGCTTGCGCCGTCCTATTCCGGCGGCAATCCGCACCGGTTGTCCTGGCATTACGATATCATCGATTTTGTTTTTCCTTATGATAGCTACACCTACGATGTGCGCATGGACGTAACGGGACCGTCCATGACCGGCAGGGTCCTCTATGATGAGACCGTTACCGCCCACGGCCGCAGCGGCGGTATGAACCGCCTGGGCGGGGTTGGATGTGTGGACTACAGCCTTCCCACTGCCGCGGACGGCACCCTTCTGCCGGGAACGTATACGTTTCGCCTCACCGTGGACGGCGGCGGCAGCGTGGACGAACTGCTGGAAACCAACAATACTGTAGAATATGTTTTTGAGGTGCCGGCAGAGTAAGTCCTTTCGCTGGCCCTTCCGTGCCCGCCTTGCAATAATAATCCATGTATCCCTTTGATTTCGTATCGGTCTTAGGCGACCCATCGGGTTTCCGGTGCGTTGTTTGTCAACGCGTTATCGATTAAAATTTCCTAATATGAAAAATAAATTGCCTTTTGGGGGTTGCCTGACAGTGGCAAGGCAAGCTTTTCAGTTATAAAACAGTTTGATAAAACACTAAAAATTGGTTCTCAATTTTAGTTGTTAGTAAAAATAATAATTCTTGACATTGGCCATAATACCATCTATCGAAAAAAAACTTTCCCAAAATGAAAAATAAACTTTCCTTTTTATCGGAAAGGAAGGATTCCATGCCCGAAAAAGAGATAGGTGCTAAAATTAGGCAGCTGCGTAAGCAACGCGCGATCACGTTGGATGTCCTGACGATGCGAACCGGCCTCTCGCCCGGCTATCTATCCAAAATCGAACGCGGCTTGAGCAGCCCTCCTATTGCCACTCTGAGCCGCATTGCTTCCGCTTTGGGGGTGAAGCCCTCCGATTTTTTCCAGGATTACGAAGAGACGCTGAACATCTCCATTGTGCCGCCGTCGGAACGCAAAACCCTGACGCGGGACGGACAAACCTTTGGCTACCGGTACGAATCCCTGGCCCATCGCCGCCAGAACAAACTGATGGAGCCCTTTGTCATTACGATTATCCCCCATCGTCACGACAACCGGATGTTTGTCCACAAGGGGGAGGAAATGCTCTATCTCCTGGAAGGGCGTATCGAGATGATCTACGGCAGCGAACGCTACCCGGTCACTACAGTGGGCACTTGTATCTACATTGATGCTTCAATCCCGCATCGCGCTATTTGCCTGGGGGATGAAGAAGCGAAAGCGCTGGTGGTTATCAGCCAGCCACAAGAGAATGCATTGAAACAGGAGGCGTCCGCCGATGGCGAGACGGGTGCCGAATAGACAGGTCGGCCGATTTTGCTTCCCCGGGGAAGCCTCCTTATTTGTAACCATTCCGAACCAGTCGCTTGGTTCCGTCGACCGGAACCCCAAGGAGGAAAGGCATCATGAGTAAAACATCACGGATCCCTGGTCTTCATAAAATGACCATTCCAGAACGCATTGCAGCGCTGAAGGATTTTGCCGACCTGACGGAGGATGAAGCCGCCCTGCTGGGTCAGAGCAATGTCCTGGGCCTGGATACCGCAGACCGGATGATTGAGAATGTCATCGGGACGTTCGAACTTCCGCTAGGCCTGGTGCCCAACATGATGGTCAATGGCCGGGAGGTACTGGTCCCCCTGGCGGTCGAAGAATCCTCGGTGGTAGCCGCTCTCGCCAACGCGGCCAAGATGACCCTGTCCGGGGGCGGGTATTTTACCTCCAGCAGCGATCCCATCATGATCGCCCAGATCCAGGCTGTCGATATTGCCGATCCCTTCGGTGCCAAAATGAAAATCCTCGAACACCGGGAAGAAATCCTTGCGATGGCCAACGAGCAGGACCCCGTTCTGGTCAAACTGGGCGGCGGCTGCCGAGACATTGAGGTCCGCGTGATCGATTCCTGTCAGGGGGCCATGGTGGTAACCCATATCCTGGTGGACACCCGCGATGCCATGGGCGCCAATGCCGTGAATACCATGGCCGAGGCCCTGGCGCCGCATATCGAAAAATGGACGGGCGGAAAGGTTTTCCTGCGGATCCTTTCCAACCTGGCCGATCGGCGGATTGCAAGGGCCCGCTGCCTCGTGAAGAGGGATGCCATCGCTCCGGGGCCGGAGGTCATTGACGGCATTGTCAGTGCGTGGGCGTTTGCCGATGCCGATCCCTACCGCGCCGCCACCAATAACAAGGGGATCATGAACGGGATCAGCCCGTTGGTGATTGCAACCGGCAACGATTTCCGGGCTATCGAAGCCGGTGCGCACGCCTGGGCGTCGCACTCCGGCCGGTACCGGGCCCTGGCGCGCTGGGAAAAGGACGCGGACGGCAATCTGGTGGGCAGTCTGGAACTCCCGCTTGCCATGGGGCTGGTTGGCGGCGCCACCGCGATACACCCCCTCGCCAAACTGGTGGTCAAGATCCTGGGAGTGAAAACCGCCACCGAGTTGGCGGAAATAACGGCGGCGGTCGGTTTGGGGCAGAATCTGGCGGCCCTGCGGGCCTTGGCCAGCGAAGGCATTCAGAAGGGACACATGTCCCTGCATGCCAAAAACATTGCCGTCATGGTTGGTGCCCAGGGGGAAGAAATTGATATCGTCGCCACGAAACTCGCCGCCGAGGGTAAAGTCCGGGTCGACCGGGCCGAGGCCATACTAAAGCAGGTACGGGAAACGTCCCGTTAACCGCATCAATGTTTCTTAATCATTCGAAGGGAGGAACCATGAAACGCAACCGTATGCTTGCCTTGTTTGTCGCTGTGCCAGTGTGTCTGATGCTGCTGCTGCCCGTAGGTTTGACCGCAGCCGAAAAACCCATCAAATGGCGCATGCAGGTTCTGTGGGATCCGGGCACACTGCCCTACAAGATTGAAGAGAAATTTGTCGATCGGGTGCGCGAATTGACCAACGGCCGTTTGGACATCAAGATCTACGCTCCCGGTTCCCTGGTGCCCACGGCCCAGATGCTGGATTCCCTCCAGGCTGGCATGATCGACATGATGAAGCAGTACGAAGGCTATTACATCGGCAAGATGCCGGAAGTCGCTTTTACCAGCGCTCTGCCTCTCGGATTCACGGATACCTGGCAGTTCGAGACTTGGTTCTGGCAGTTGGGTGGTGTCGAATTGCTGCGCGACAGCTATGCTAAACTGGGCTGCTATTACATTGCGCCGACCATCTACGGCCAGGAGCCGATCCACTCCAAATTCCCCGTCAAAAGCATTGATGATTTTAAAGGCAAAAAAGGCCGTTTTGTCGGTCTCGCCGGCCCTGTTATGTCGAAATTGGGTGCATCGGTTACCCCCCTGCCCACCGCGGAAGTCTACTCGGCGCTCGAAAAGGGCGTCATCGATTTTGCCGATCGCGGCGGCCTGGCAGCCAACTACGACGCCGGTCTTTACGAAGTCGCCAAGTATATCATTCTTCCGGGTTTCCACCAGCCGACCACGGCCACCTGCTATGTGGCCAACATGAACGCGTGGAACAAGCTGCCCAAGGATATCCAGGCCATCGTCGAGACGGCGGCACGCGAAGCCTCGGCCGAGCTTTTCCAGCTTCATCTCGTCAAAGGTGCCGAAGCTTTGGAGAAATTCAAACAAAAGGGCTGCGAGGTAATCTATCTGCCGGAATCCGAAGTAAAACAGATTCGAAAAACTGCCATGGAAGTCTGGGCGGAATACGGCGCTAAAAGCGAAAAAGCGCAAAAAATCCTTGAGTCCCAGGAACAATGGATGAAGCAAATCGGACTGATTGACTAACGGCCGTTTTCCCGGCGGTGGACCGTTGGCCTGCCCCCCGGGTCTTATACGAAAGGCGGGTGCCGCAATTCTGGTGTATCAAGGCATGAACTGTGGTGCCCGCCTAATGCCACCCCTAATCATATACTCATAGGGGGAGCGAGTCTCTTTTTCCAACGCCATTTCGAGGAAGCTTCGGTATGAATGCCTTAAAGAAGTGTCTTCAGGCCATTGACATGTTGAATCTCTGGGTTGCCAAAACGGTAAGCTGGGTGGTGGTCGTGATCATTGCGACGACCGTTTATGAAGTCATCATGCGCTATCTTTTCAACGCGCCCACGAAATGGGTATTTGAGTTTAACTATCTGATCCATGGCCCTTATTTTTTGCTCCTGGGCGCCTACACCTTCGCCATCAACGGCCATGTCAACGTCGACATTATCTATGGGCGGCTGTCTCCTCGCGGCAAGGCGATTGTTGATCTATTTACGATGCCGCTGTTTTTCTTTTTTGTCCTGATGATGTTGGTCTACGGCGGTCGGTTTGCACTCAATGCATTGTCTTTCCATGAGCGGCTTTCATCGGCATGGGCGCCTCCCGTATATCCGGTAAAATTCGTCATACCTGTAGCTGCAGCTCTGCTTCTCCTGCAAGGTCTCGCCCGCTATATTCGCAATCTGCACCTGGCCATCACCGGAAGGGAAGGTGGGCTATGAGTATTGAAATTGTGGCCTTAATCATGTTCCTCTCGCTCGTTATCATGCTGTTTACCGGCCTGCCACTGGCTTTTGTCCTGGGAGGATTGTCCCTGGTCCTGTCTTTCTTCCTGTGGGGCAGCAATTCGATGCTGCTGGTGGCTGTCCAGACCTGGGGGGTCATGAGCTCGTATTTCCTCGTGGCCGTCCCGTTGTACGTTTTTATGGCGAATATTCTCCAGCGTTCCGGGATCATCGAAGACATGTTCGAGGTCATGCAGATTTGGTTCGGTCCTCTGCGGGGTGGGCTGGCCATCGGCACCATTGTGATCTGTACGATCATGGCCGCCATGACCGGCATTGTGGGGGCAGCGGTAGCCACCATGGGCATTCTTTCGCTGCCGGCCATGCTGAACCGCCGTTATGACAAGCGGATAGCCCTGGGCAGTATTTGTGCCGGCGGCACCCTCGGCATCCTGATTCCTCCGAGCGTTATCACGATCGTCTATGCGGTCACGGCCGGGGTCTCCATCGGCAAGATGTTCATGGGCGGTATTCTGCCGGGCCTCTTGCTGTCCAGTCTGTTTATCGCCTATATCGGCATCCGGTGCTGGCTGCAGCCGGAAATGGGGCCCGCACCCTCCAAGGAGGAAAGGGCTGCGTATGATTTTCTGGCCAAGCTTGTGGCCTTAAGGGGGATATTGCTGCCCATCCTTCTCATCATAGGTGTTTTGGGTTCCATATACGCCGGCATTGCAACTCCCACCGAAGCGGCCGGCATCGGCTCCCTGGGGGCGATTATCTGCGCCCTTATCTATCGCAAGCTGACGTGGACCAATTTCCGCGAATCTGTTTTTGAAACGGCCAAGATTACGGCCATGATCCTTTGGATCACGATCGGGGCGCGATGCTTTATTTCGGTGTTCTCCGCTGTCGGTGGGGATGAACTGATCCGCGAATTCATCACCGGGCTCGCCGTCAACCGGTGGCTGATCATCATTTTTATTCAGATTCTTCTGGTCATACTGGGCCTTTTCCTGGACGAGATCGGTATTATTTTGCTGTGCGTGCCGATATTTTTGCCCATTATTAAGGAATTGGGATTCGACCCTGTCTGGTTCGGCATCCTTTTTCTGATTAACGCCCAAATGGACTATATTACGCCGCCCTTTGGCTATACATTGTTTTACCTGAAGGGGGTTGCGCCGGAAGGTGTTTCCATGGGGGATATCTACCGGGCTGTCATCCCGTTCGTAATCATCCAAGCCATCGGCCTGGCGCTCTGCATGATTTTTCCGCAGATCATTCTGTTGTTACCCAATATGATGAAATAGGGGGCGTACCGCAACGATTCGTTCACATTCCTACGCTGCAAATCGAGAAGTTGTCATGGGTGCTTCCAGGCGTCTGTGTTTTTACGCCCCTTAAAAGCGGGAAACCTGCTGACCGCAATGGGATTCTCTCTTCGTGCGGTTGATCGGCGCCTGATGTTGGTTTGAAGTCGTAGAGGTCCAGGAGAAAAAACATGAAGGAAAGTGTTGTTATTGCCAATGCAAGTGGCTTTTGGGGAGATGAAGGTGCTGCTGTCGAACGCCAGATCGAAGGCGGGCACATCGATTATCTTACCGGAGATTATCTGGCCGAAATCACCATGATTATTCTGGCCCGTCAGAAGGGCAAGGACCCTAAGGCCGGCTATGCCAGGGATTTCGTCCAGACGCTCTCCAAGATGTTGCAACGAATCGCTGAAAAAAATATCACGGTCATCACCAATGCCGGCGGCATCAACCCGAAGGGCTGTGCTGAAGCCCTTGAAGCCCTGATCGCCGAGAAGGGTTTGAATCTTCCCGTAGCCGTGGTCGACGGCGATGACCTTATGCCGCGTTTTCAGGATATGCTCCGGGAGGGCTGCGATTTTCGCCATATGGATTCGGGGGAATCCCTGGAGGGCATATCCGACCTGGTGATTTCCGCCAATGCCTATATCGGTGCCCGCCCCATCGTGGGGGCCCTGCAGCAAGGAGCGCGTATTATCGTTACCGGCAGGACCTATGATGCCGCCAGCGTCGTGGCGCCGATTATTCATGAGTTCGGCTGGGCGTGGGAGGATTACGATCGGCTTGCGGCCGCTCTCCTCGCAGGTCATCTCATTGAATGCGGTACTCAATCAACTGGTGGCAACTATTCCTTATGGCAGGAAGTCCCCTCCTTTTCCAACATGGGTTACCCATTGGTGGAGGTCAATGCCGACGGCTCATTTTTCCTGACCAAACATTCCGGGACAGGCGGGCTCGTCAATCTCAGAACGGCCAAAGAACAAATCCTTTATGAAATAGGGAATCCGCGCCTCTATATGAGCCCTGATGTCATTGCCGATTTTACATCTTTTTCCATTGAGGGTGCCGGACCGGACCGGGTTTTTCTGAAAGGCGTTAAGGGGCAGCGGCCAACACCGCACCTTAAAGTTTCCGTAACTTACGAAGCCGGGCATAAACTTATTGCCATGTTAGTGGTTAGCGGCCCGGATGTCATTGCCAAAGCCCAGAAATTTGCCGAGATGTTCTGGGAACGGGTCGGTACCGATTTTGACGAGCGGCGAACGGACTTTGTCGGGTATTCGGCCTGTTGGGGTGAATCGGCTGCTCCGCATAATGACCCCAACGAAATCATCCTGCGGTTCGCCGCGCGTTCCCACGACAGATCGGCGCTTCAAAAAATGAGCCGTGAGATTGCCGGTCTTATCTTGGCAGGTCCTCCGGGGGTAACCGTATTCGGTGGCCGGCCGCGCATCCAACCGGCCTATGGTTTCTGGCCGGCCATTATTCCCCGCGAGCTGGTGACGGCCCGCCTGTTGTTTGAGGGTAATGAAACCATTTACAACTGTGGGGTCGGCGAATTCGGTGAACCGGTGATCCCAGCCGAACCACCCGCGCCGGTTACCGGTGGAAGTCGCGAAAAAATCAAAGTGCCGCTTTCGGCCATCGCGCATGCACGATCCGGAGACAAGGGGGATATCTGTAATATCGGTGTGGCAGCATTGAAACCTGAATATTATCCTGAACTCCTGCGCGAACTGACACCAGAGAAAGTGGCCGCCTATTTCAAAACCAATGTTCGCGGGCAGGTCAGCCGGTATCGCCTCGACAATCTGGCGGCCATGAATTTCCTTCTTCGCGAGGCTCTCGATGGTGGTGGAACCGTGTCGCTCTTGCTCGATAACCAGGGAAAAACATTGTCCCAGGCTATCCTGAACATGCCCGTCGAAATCAGTAGAGACTTGCTTTCCGATGTTGCTGTCAATAATTAGCGAAAGCCGTCATATATTGCGGATAGGCATAAATGTGCTGCTCATAAAGGTGGGGTAGGAGAGTATCGATGATACCTCAACCCGGTGGCGGGGGTAAATCCCCCCTCTGAGATTCCCACTCACCTGAAGAAGGCCCAGCCAATCGGTTGGGCCTTTTATGTTTTCAGCACTATCTCATTTCTCTTGACATAGTGAAAGTGGTATGACAATAGACTTTATACCTCAGACCTTCTGCAGATATGAAAGGCTGCAATCCGCCATGAGAATGGCCTTGTGGACCTGCCGGCGGATCTGAGGGCCCATAGCATTTGTTTTTCAGAATACCCATCACCGGAAACATTTCTGGAAAGGAGCGCCATGGCCAATTTCAAGTCCTTGAAAAAACCACCCCTTTCCTTTGAAGTCGAGCAGGCCATCAAACAGGCGATCATCGATCGTGTCTATACCCCGGGCCAGAAACTGCCTTCCGAACGGGAACTCGTGGATCAGTTTCAGGTCAGCCGGGTAACGATTCGCGAGGCCCTGCGCAATCTGAAAAGCAGCGGACTGATCGGCATTCGCCGGGGCATCAATGCCGGAGCCTATGTTTCCGAGCCCAATTCAGATCCCATCACCGAAAATTTCCAGAACCTCATCGAGTTGGGGCATGTGGACATGTCCCATCTGATCGACGCCCGCCTTTATTTTGAACCCCGGGCGTCGGAAATCGCCGCCAAATATCGCACGAACGAGGACGTGGACCAATTGCGCCGGCTTTTGGATCAGGCCGAGGGCCAGTTGGGGACATCCCGAAAAACCGCCCGCCTTACCAACGTGTCATTCCACTGCGAGGTGGCCAAGATCACGCGCAATCCCATTATCATTTTCATCACCGAATCCATTACCCAGACCCACTCGGCCATGATCATCGAGTGGACCCACACCAAGCTCAAGCGCAGCGATATCCATCAGTTTATCCAAGGGCACCGGGAGATTCTCGATGCCATCATCAAGCAGAATTCAGCCGAGGCCTATGAAATGACTCGCCGCCACCTGCTTGAAACCTATCTGGCCTATTGCCGTGTCATTCCCAAGGAACGGCCCAGGGAAATCGACCGCCGTATTCGGCAGGATTATGATGTCTGAGGTCGGGGGCCAGTCGGCGCAAATTGGTTTGCCGCTTGATGAAGGCGCTTCACGGCGGCATTTGTAACGACACCTAACAGCAGAAAAGGAGATCGTCATGCCCAAGATTCGAATGATCACATTCTTTGCCGGTGTTGCCCTGGTGATAGCGGCATTGAGCCTCGGTGGGTGCGCTTCCACGGGCTCGGCCGTTCCGGCCGAAACATTTGCCCAGAATATCGTCTACGAGATCGCCCCCTCGGCGGCGCTCACCAATGTTGCCTTCGGCATCAAGCCATACAAGGGCACCGATCACCTGCACCTCGCATTGACGGTGAAAAACATTTCTTCTGAAACCAAGCGCTTTCGGGTCAACATCTTCCTGCCGGACGGCACTTCCGGGGGCGGTCTCTATCCCCGCAAAGTCAAGGGCGATGTCACCGGCGTCAAAGCGGGCGAGGAGCATACCCGGGAATTTCCCATGCTTTCCAAACAACTCCCCAGCGGGTTTACCATCATTGTCAAGGAACTGGGATAGTCCGGAATACGGTCGCCCGGTTTTGGGGCCTACCGCCACGGGGATGATGGCAGCATCCTGACAGCGTGGCCGGACACATCATCAATTGGGCTTTTTTTCAATAGGGAGGATACCATGTCGGCAAAACGGCTTATGCGATTTTCACGTTTCCTTATCTTTGGCTTTATGACCTTGCTTCTAATTGTACCCTCATCCGCCACGGCACTTGAATTTGTCTCCTTCGGTACGGGCAGCCCGGCGGGCACGTATTATTTCCTGGGGGCCGGTTTCGCCTCCTTGATCAACAACAATGTCCCCGGCGTGCGTGTGGCGGCAGAATCCACGGCGGCCTCGGTGGAAAACTCCCGGCTGATGATCCGCGGCGAGATGGAGATGGGATTGGCCTGCATGGGCACCCTGGACGGCCTTAAAAAACAGGGCATGGATGTGGATAAAATTCGCCTGGTAGCAGTGGGTCACACCAGCGACGTCCACTGGATCGTCCGCAAGGAATCCAGCATCCAGTCGGTGGCCGACCTCAAGGGCAAAACCGTAGCGGTGGGTCCGGCCGGCAGCGCCACGCTCAATATCGTTTCCAAAAAACACCTCAATACCGGCTGGGGGCTGACTCTGGAAGACTTTTCGCCCAAATATCTTTCCTTTTCGGAAGTCACCCGTGGCCTTCGCGACGAAACCATCGACGCCGGCTTGATTTTCGCCGGGGCGCCCCTGGCATCGGTGATGGAACTGGCCCGGGATATCCCCGTCCGGATTCTGGAAATCAAACCCGACGAAATCGCCAAACTCAGAAGCGCCTACAGCAATGTCGTCCCCCTGACCATCCCGGCCGGGACTTACAACGGCATCGATCAGGACATCCATACTTACTGCTGTCCCCAGATGTGGCTGTGCCGCACCGATCTTTCCGAAGATTTGGTCTATAATATGCTCAAGGCTGTCTACGACCACCCCGAAGAGAAGAACGCCATTCATCCCATGGCCAAGATGTACAACGCCCAAAATGCTTTCCGGGGCGCACCGGGGGTGCCGGTGGGATTTCACCCGGGTGCCATCAAATACTACACGGAAAAGGGCATCTGGGACAAACGCGCGGAATACTATGAATAATACGGGATGGCGGCGGCCCTGCCCATGTGCGGGTACGTCGCTGTTGGGGCTGAGATGCGGACCGGCTCAGCCGGTCCGCCAATAGTCGGTTGCAATCGGGGTCAACGGGGTCATTTATGGAAAACCAGAACACACCGTCCGCCCAGCGTACACCATGGCTCGTTCGCACGCTGGCCATTGCCATGAGTCTTTTTCAATTATATACGGGTCTGTTTCAACTGACCGCCATGAACCAGCGGGTTACCCATGTGACCCTGGCCCTGGTCCTGATTTTTCTGGTCTACGGTTTCGACCAGAAGAAGAAAACGCGCATCGCCTGGCACGGTTATCTCCTGGCAGGCGTCGCCCTTCTCATGGGCATCTATGTCCTGGCCAACTGGTTCAAAAAAATCGGTGCCATCGGCATGTCGCCACCCTGGTACGAACTGGTGATGGGCACGGTCTTCATTCTCTTCTGCATCGAGGCGGCCCGCCGCACCCTGGGATGGATTTTCCCCATCATTGCCGTGGTGGCGATGGTGTATGCCCGCTTCGGGGAAATGCTGCCCGGTTTTCTGGCCCACCGCAATTACTCTTTCGAGCGTATTGTCAGCAACATGTTCATCACCACCGACGGCGTCTTTGGTATGCTGGCCGGTATTTCCGCGACCTATATTTTTCTGTTCATTCTCTTCGGCGCTCTGCTGCGCGCCGCCGGTGGTGGTGAATTTTTCATCAATCTCTCGTTTGCCCTTTTCGGCCATGTCCGGGGCGGGCCGGCCAAGATCGCCGTTGTGGCCTCCTCCCTTTTCGGGATGCTGTCGGGCAGTGGAACCGCCAATGTGGCCGGCACCGGGCAGATCACCATACCCCTGATGAAACGCAGCGGCTACAAACCCCATTTTGCCGGTGCGGTGGAAACGGTGTCCAGTGCCGGGGGGCTTTTGATGCCGCCCATCATGGGCAGCGCGGTTTTCATTATCATGGAAGTCCTGGGTGTCAATTACGTCACCATCATGAAAGCCGGGGGACTGGCGGCCATTCTTTACTACGTCGGCCTTTTCCTGATGATCGACATCGAAGCCCAGAAATTGAACATGGCGGGCATGCCCAGGGATGAACTGCCGAGCCTGAAGCAGACCCTCAAGGAGGGGTGGTTCTTTTTCATCCCGATTTTCGTGCTGATCTTTTTCCTGGTCTACTCCAAGGTGTCGGTCACACGGGCGGCCTTCTGGGGTACGATTTCGATCCCCCTGTGCAGCCAGTTGGCCGGTTCCGGCCGACGTATGAGCATCCGCCAGTTTTTCGACGGCCTGGAGCAGGGGGCTCTGACGGCGCTGCCCGTGGTGGCCATCCTTTCCCTGGGCGGGGTGGTTCTGGGGATGATCACCCTGACCGGGTTGGGCCTGATGATGTCGGGGCTGCTGATCAAGATGTCCGGCGGCCATTTGCTGACGCTTCTGATTCTCACCATGATCGCCTCCATTATCCTCGGCATGGGGGTGCCGCCGGTGGCGGCCTATATCGTCCTGTCCATCCTGGTGGTCCCGGCCCTGATAAAGCTGGGCGTCTATCCCCTGGCGGCCCATCTCTTTGTTTTTTATTTTGCCACCATTGCCGGCATTACCCCTCCCATGGCACCGGATGCCTTTGTGGCGGCCGGTATTGCCGACGCCCCTATGATGCGCACGGCCTTTACGGCCTGCCGCCTGGCTTTGGTGATTTTTATCGTGCCCTACATGTTTGTCTACAACAACGCACTGCTGCTGATCGGCAGCCCGGGTCAGATCGTCCAGGTGTGCATCACTTCTTTTTTCGGGGTGCTGGCCCTGGCCTGTGCCGCCCAGAACTATTTAGGCGGAAGGCTGTCCATTGGCCTACGGCTGCTTCTTTTCGCAGCCGGCGGGGCGCTGATCTATCCTGGTTTATATTCGGACCTGGCGGGTCTTGCCGTGGTGGCGATATTGCTGTTCGTGCGTGTACCCGAATTGGTGAGGCGTTTCACCATTGATTTGTTCCACCGGGAAAAAACGGCATGAAGGCGAACTGCCGTGGTTTTGCCCTAGAAAGAGAGAACGCCTGAATGGATGCTTCATCAATCCGGATTGAAGATCAACTGGTCGAAGGTATCAGTGACCTGTGCTACGAAGACCTGGATGCGGACACTATCAATTACTGTAAGCAGTTGTTGATGGATACCCTGGGGGTGACCTTCCCCGGCAGTCGGGCGCCGGGCTGCACCGAACTCGTTGACCTGGTACGGAACTGGGCTACACCGGAGGGCGCCCCGGTTCTCCTGCATGGTTTCCGGGCGGCACCGCCCCAGGCGGCCTTGGTCAACAGCACCATGATGCATGCCCTGGATTTTGACGACACGCTGGATGCATCGGCCTTGCATGCCATGGTTACGGCGTTGCCGGCCGCACTATCGGCGGCGGCAACGCGTGGACGTATCTCCGGTCGCGATTTGATCTCAGCGCTGGTGCTGGGGGTCGATGTCACCGCACGGATCAGCCTGGGAATCCAGCAACCCCTGTCATGGATCCGCACGGCCACCTGCGGCACGTTCGGTGCGGCGGCGGCCGCCGCCCGGACCTTAGGGCTGAAAGGCGAGCGACTGGCGGACGCCTTCGGCATTGCCTACAGCCAGACCGCCGGCAACGCCCAGGGTCTGATCGAGGGCCGTCTGGTCAAGCGCATGCAGCCAGGATTTGCTGCCTCGGCCGGTGTCACGGCGGCCCTATTGGCCCAGCAGGGGATTACCGGCAGCCGCGGGTTTTTGACGGGACGCTACGGGTATTACCGCCTCTATGAGAACGATGCGTTCGATCCCCATCCGGTGGTTGCGGCCCTGGGCCGCCATTTTCATATCAAGGATTTAAGCATCAAACCCTACCCCTGCTGTCGGATGACCCATTCGTCCATCGATGCGGCCTTGGATCTGCGCCATGCGTTGACGGATGCAACCCCGATTAAGCAGGTGGCGGTTGCGGCGTCCGAGATGGTGACAACCATGGTGGGCAAACCTTTCCAACGGGGCGACAACCCCCAGGTGGACGCCCAGTTCAGCATCCCCTATACCGTAGCCTGTGCGTTGCTGCAGGGGGATGTCTTTTTACAGGATTTCACCGAAGAAGCCATCGACCGGCCGGCCATCCTGGCCCTGGCGGACAAGGTCACGGTGACGGCCGACAACCGGCTGCCGGCCAAAGATCTCTTCCAGGCCACGGTCACGGTTCACATCGCTGATCATGCCCCTCGCAGTCGGCAGATCACCCTGCCCCGGGGGAATCCGGGTAATCCGCTCGATACCGACCAGTGCCGCGAGAAATTCACCAAATGCCTGGCCTACAGCAGGCTTCCGGTGTTCGAGGCGCGGCGTGACGACTTGTTGGAATGCATCCAGCAACTGGAAACATTGGACGATATCGGCCGCCTGTTGGCATTGATGCAGCCGTGAGATGATGAGAACCGCAGGAAGGAGAAGGGCATGACGCCGATTCAGAAACTGTTCGATGCGGGGGCCGACCAATACGACGGCCTACGCCGCAAAGTGATTTACTGCTTTGACGATTTCTACGGCACCCTGCTGGAACTGATTCCTTTTGCACCGGAGGACGCCTTCGTCTTCACGGATCTCGGTGCCGGAACCGGCCTGGTCTCCGCTTTGGTTACAGACAATTTCCCCAGGGCCAAGGGCACCTTGATCGATCTCTCCCCCCGCATGCTGGCCAAGGCCCGGGAGCGGTTCGACGGCAACCCGCACGTGACGTTTAGGGTGTGCGATTATGCCAAAGAGGACCTTCCGGGCCACCAGGACCTCATTTTGTCGGCGCTTTCGATTCATCACCTGTCCGACGGGGAGAAAGAGCTCCTGACGACCAAGCTCTTCCAGGCCCTGAAGCCCGGCGGCTGCTTTATCCATGCCGAACTCGTGCGGGGGACCACACCGGCCACCGAAGACTGTTACCAGGAGCGCTGGCGGGCGCATCTGTCCCAGGCGGATATCGCCGACGACGAACTCCAACGGATATACGAACGCATGGCCTTGGATCGGACCGCCGGCTTGGAATACCAGATGACGTGGATGCGAACGTCCGGATTCACCGATGTGGACTGCTACTTCAAACACCACAATTTTGCCGTTTATGCCGGCCGGCGGCCGTCATCCCTCTGATTCCGGGAAATAATTGAAGGAGAACCGTATGACAGATGATTTGGAGAGGATTGGCAAGGACCTGAGCGAACGGATAGGCCGTGAGTACGTTTTCACCGATCGGCCCACGGCCCTTGCCTATGCCCGGGATACCATGCCCTGGGATGTGGAAGACCGCCACATGCCTTATGCGGTCGTGCGGCCGGGCAATACCGAAGACGTCAGCGCCGTGCTCCGTTATGCCAGCGAACATGCCATACCGGTGCACACCCATGGCTCGGGAACCTCCCTGGTGGGCCTGGGGCGGCCCAAGACCAACGCCATCGTACTGGACACGGGCCGGATGCAGGACCTGGCCATATACCCCGAGCGGGGTTATTTCGAAGTCGGCCCCGGCATGCACATCGGCAACCTGCGCCAGGCGCTGGCCCCTTATAAGGCGCTTTTGCCCGTGTTCCCGGGCAGCGAGCCGGTGGCCACCATCGGCGGTTCCATTGCGGTAAACACCAGCGCCCATGCCGTGGACGCAACCTTGTGCAAACCGGGTGACTACGTGCTGGGGTTGGAGGTCGTACTCCCCGACGGCCAAATTCTCAACACCGGCACGGAGTCCACCCGTAAGCCCGCCGGCATCGAAGCCACCAAGTTCCTGGTGGGCTCCGAGGGCCTGCTGTGCGTCATCACCCGCATCCGCATGCGGCTGATACCGTTGCCCCGGACGGCCAATATCGTGGCCTACTACAAGTGTACCGAAGACATTCTCGATGTCGTCATGGCCATGTATCGCCAGGGGCTGCCCACGCCGTTATTTTTCGAATACCTGGATGAGACCTCTTCGCGGATCGGCTTCGAAGCCGTGGGGCTGGCGCCGCCGGCCGGCGCGGTGGCCATGATGAGCATGGGGTCGGCCACACCGGAAGGCTGCCGGGCCAAGGCGAAACTGTTTCTCGATTTTCTGGCCGACGGCAGCCCCATCGAGGCGCATATCGTAGAGGACAACGACGAATGGGGCAAAATATGGAGCAGCCGGGCCGAAGCCGGCAATTACTGTTACCGCCGCGGATCCACCTTCGGGAGTGAAGTCACGCCGCGGGTGGACTGCCTGAAAACCGCTTTTCTGGAAACCCGCGATATCATCCTGAATCTCGACAGCTACCAGGGCAATGAATTCTATTCCTTTGGCCACATCGGCGCTCCGACCATTCACGGCTATGCGTTCATTCCCTCCAAAGACATTCCCAACGATGTCAAGCAGGCCATCACCCTGGAGGTCCGGGAAAAAACCGAGGCCATCAACGTGAAATACGGCGGCTGCGGGGGGGAATGGGGCCTCACAGCCCAACGGGCCGGATTTTTGCAGAAGAAATACGGCCCGGTTTACTATGACTTCCTCGTGAAGTTGAAAAAGACCTTCGACCCCAACAATATTCTCAACCGGGGCAACCTGGAGGGCTGGCTGTGAGGGATGACCGAGAAATCCGTGCCGACCTGCTGAAAGAGATCGCCAAATGCCGCGCCTGCCGGTTTTGCGTCGATGTCTGCCCGACCTACCAGGCCTCGGAGGGGGTCGAGAGCCTGTCCTCCTACGGCCGGCTGCAGATCACGAAATACTTGCTGAACGGTATGCTGGCCTTCGACGATCCGCTGACCTATTGCCTTTACAGCTGTCTGCAGTGCCGCCGCTGTGAAAGAATGTGCCACAGCAAGGGACAGGCCATCGACATCTGTGCGTTGATCCAGGCGGGACGCGAGCTACTGTCCGCCCGTCTGGCCGAAGGAGGCTCGCATGCAGCACTCTAAACTGCTTGTTTCCCAGGCCCTGCGAACCCTGTGCGGCAATTTGGATCGCACCGGTGATCCCCTGGGCTTGAAACGCCCCTATTGGCACGATTGGGCCGATGATTTCAAGCTGCCGGCTCGGGGGGAAAATTTGCTTTTCACGGCCCGCATGTACCCCATGCTGCCCTATGTGGTGCAGGCTACCGAAATGACTGCGGCCGCCCGGCCGCTGTTACCGGCGCTAGGGGTCAAGGCCCTGGCCCGTCTGGCGGAAGTCGTCACGGCGCTGGCGGCCGAGCCGCTGCTGCGGATCAAGGCCCGCAAGGCCCTGGAAATCCGCCGACGGGCCACCGACGCGCTGACCGGCATGACCGCCGCCCTTCAGCGGTGCGGGCAGCATGTGGCTTATCTGGGGGATGAGGAACCTTACAGCGGTGTCCTCCTTTACGACCTGGGCATGGCCGAGGCGGTCCGGCCGGTTGTCCGGAAAACGGGTGAACGTCTTGCGGCCAGCGGCGCCCGCACCATCATCACCACCGACCCGCACACCACTTTCATGCTGAAGGAAATCTATCCGCAGCATCTTCCCGGTTTCACTCCCACGATCCGGCATTACCTGGAGGTCCTGGCCGAAACGGATCTGGCCGCCGATGAAAAAGCCGCCTCCCGTTTGCCCCGCAAGGTCGTCCTGCACGACTCGTGCGTCATGACGCGGGATCTGGGTATCATCGATGCGGTGCGGACCGTTCTGCTGCGCCTGGGCGTCGAAGTTGTGGAGCCCCGCAATGCCAAATGCGACACCGCCTGTTGCGGCGGACCGGTGGAATATGCCTATCCGGCCCTGAGCCGGTCGGTGGCGGCCATTCGCAGCGGTGAATTGGCTGAATTCGCAGAGGATGCGGTGGTGACCTGCCCCATTTGCCTGATCAACCTGATGAAGCATGAAGCGGCCACCGGCATGCGGGTCTGGGATGCCGGGGAGCTTTTGTTTCAAGCTTTTGGGAGGAATGGCGCCTGAGATGTTCCACAAATTGGGCAACAAACGCTGTTAGATCGTATACAACACCACCAGGCAACGGGTGGGGTCGCCGGACAGGCTTTTGAGCCGGTGGGGAATGTAGGAGTTGAAGTGGATGTGCTCGCCGGTTTTGAGAACGTGGGCCTTCCGGTCCAGGGTCAATTCCAGTTCGCCGGCCATGACGAAGATGAACTCTTCCCCCTCGTGTTTGTAGGCCACCGGCTTGTGGGCCCTGTGGGGCTCGATGGTCACCATGAAAGCCCGCAGATGGTCGGCTTCGCTGCCTTCGGTGAGGGTCTGGTAGGCGTAATCCTGGGTGCGCCGCACATAGGCTTCCAGCCGGCGGTCGCGGATGGCCACCTGCTCTTCCTTGCGCAGGAAGGTGCCCGGATCGACGTCGAGGGCGGTGGCCAGGCGCAGCAGGAAGCCGACCGGCGGCGAGATGGCATTGGCTTCCACCTGCTGAATGAAGTCGGGCGTCTGACCGGTGGCTTCGGCCAGGGCTTCGATGCTCCAGGCATGCCCCTCCCTTAATTTGCGGATGCGGGTGCCGAAGGCGTCACCATGCTCCCCTTCGATTTCGGCTTCGCAGAGGACATCGGCCAGTTGCCGCATGACGGCCTGGCGGGTGCGCTCGATCAGCACCGGCAGGAAGTCGTGCGCGTCGGCCACGATGGCCACGTCGGCCATCTGAAATATGGCGGCCCCCGGGTCCCGGTTGACGGCCACGATGGTGTCGGCTTCCATGATACCGGCCGTGTACTGGGCGGCGCCGGACGTGCCGATGGTTATGAGCAGGCGGGGTGCCACGCTTTTGCCGGTCTGCCCGATCATGCGGGTCCCCTCCACCCAGTGCTGGAGTACCGGCGGCCGGGTGGCCGCCACTTCGCCCCCCAGGACGGCGGCCAACTCCCGGACGCTGCGAAAGGCTTTGGCGCTGCCCAGGCCGGCGCCGCCCACGACGACGATTTCGGCGTTTTCCAGTTGCCGCTGGGAATCGGGCGCCGGGCGGGAATCCACCAGGCGAAGAGCCGGGGTCTCCGGCAGGTGTCCGACGGTGGCACGCCGGATGTCGCTGGCCGGTGTCTCAACGGGTTTGGCCTGGCAGCAGTGGGGCTGAACTGTGGCAAATCCGGTTCCCCAACCTTTCGCAAAGGTAATTTCGGAGACAATGGTGCCGCCCCAGGCCGGGCATGCCCCGATAATGCGGCCGTTTGCATCGGTGTAGAGATCCTGGCAGTCGGCGATCAGCCCGGCACGGCATTGCCGGGCCGCACGGGCCGCCATTTCACGGCCGAAATCGCTCAGGGCCAACAGGACCAGGCCGGGTCGTTCGGTCCGGACGGCTTCGGACAGGGCCGCGGCAAAAAGATCGGCCCGCGGAAGCGAAAACTGGTCGTGTTCCAGCACCCGCACCTGGTCGGCACCGTGGGCCAGGCAGGCTGTTTCGACGGAAGTTGCCAGGCTGCAGGCATCCCCTTCGGCGGCCGTTAACCGAACACCACCGGACGGGGCCAGCAGGCAGGCCGCGGTTTGGCCGCCCATGGCAGCGGCCAAATCGCGTGCTTTCGCGAGGATATTGAGCGAGTAGCCGAACAAACGGTTGCTGCGGCAATCCATGAATACCCAGATCTGGTTTGTCGTTTGGGCCGGCATCAGTCGAGCAACCCTTTCCCCGTCCACTGCTGGATCAACTGGTCGGCGATGGCGGCCAGTTCCCCCTCGAGAAACTGGCATTGACGTTCACGCTTGCAGGGTCTCATTGAAACCACCCGGGTAGGGGAGCCTGTCTCGCCGATTTCCTCCGGCGTCAAATCAAGATCGGCCAGCCCGAGGGTTTCCACCGCCCGGTCGTCGAAGGCCTGGGCCAGTCCCGCCAGCCCGATGTCCCGCGGCGGGCATATGTCCGGCCGGACGGTCAGGGCGGCGGGGAAACCGATTTCGAAAGATTCCACCAGATGATCCATGGTACGCTCCACCTGCAGGTGATCGTCGGCAGGCCGGAAGGCCTGGACCCCGGTTACCAGGGGCAGGTCCAGGGCTACCGCTGTCTGGGGGCCCACCTGGCCTGTATCGCTGTCCGCCGTGCGGGTGCCGAAAAGCACCAGATGATAGGGGGCCAGTTTTCGGATGGCGGCCGCCAGGGTTGTCGAGGTGGCCAGGGTGTCGGCGCCGGCCAGGGCCGGATCGCTGGCCAGCACGGCGCGATCGGCGCCCATTGCCAGAGCCTCGGCCAGGATGACAAGGCCGGTGGGGGGACCCATGGATAAAACGGTCACGCTGCCGCCGTAGCGGGCCTTCAACTGCAGGGCCGTTTCCAGGGCCGGCAGGTCGAACGGATTGAAGCGATTGTTGGCCGCCGATCGTACGATCCGGCCCCGGGGAGCCTGGGCCACGACGGCTTTGATACAGACGATTGTGTGAAAGGTCATCGCCAGCTTTCCATAAAAAATCACATCGTTTGAAAGACAGAACGGGCAATTACCATTTTGTGAATTTCCGAGGTGCCTTCGTAAATCCGGGTGACCCGGGCATCCCGGTAGAAACGCTCCACGGCGTAGGCTTTGGAATAGCCATACCCGCCATGAATCTGTACGGCCGTGTCCGTCACCTGGCAGGCGACTTCGGAAGCGAATAGTTTGGCCATGGCCGATTCCTGGCCAAACGGCGCGTTTTTATCTTTCAATTCGGCGGCGCGGTAGACCATGAGCCGGGCGGCCTGCACCTGGGTGGCCATGTCGGCGATCATCATTTGCACAGCCTGGTGATTTTCGATGGGGCTGCCGAAAGTCCGGCGCTGCCGGGCGTAGTGCACGGCTTCCTCCAGGGCGCCCTGGGCTATTCCTACCGCCTGGGCGGCGATGCCCATGCGGCCCGTATCCAGGGCGGCCATGCCGATTTGCAGCCCTTGTCCGGCCCGGCCAATCAAATGATCGCGGGGCACCCGGCAGTCATAAAGCCGGATGGAACTGACCGGATTGGCGCGCATGCCGCACAGGTCTTCCAGGTCGCCCACCACGAAGCCCGGCAGGCCACGCTCCGCCACCACCACGCTGATGCCCTTGCGGCCGGCGGACGGGTCGGTGCGGGCAAAGATCAGGCAGATATCGGCCACCCCGCCGTTGGTGACGAACACTTTGTTGGCGTTGAGGATATAATCCTCGCAGTCGGCGATGGCCGTGGCACTGACGGCGCCGGCATCGGAGCCGGCATTGGGCTCGGTCAGGCAGAAGGCGCCGATTTTCTCGCCCCGGGCCATGGGGCGGACCCAACGTTCTTTTTGGCGATCGGTACCAAATGCCATCAGGGGATACACGGCCACGCTGTTGTGCACCGTGACGCACAACCCCATGGCCGCGCAGATCCGCGAAATTTCTTCGATGATGATGGCATAACTGACGGCATCCAGGCCGGCACCGTCCATGGCCCGGGGAACCTGGATGCCGAAATAACCCAGCCCGGCCATTTTTTCCACGATATCCCAGGGGAACCGGGCCTCCTGGTCGATTTCGGCCGCAATGGGGCGCAGTTCGCGTTCACAGAAGGTCCGTACACTACGCCTTACGGCAATATGTTTGTCGGCCAGAAGCTTATCCATTGACGCATCCTGTGGAACGGGTTGGGGACAAGTCAAATGCCCAAGAACCCGATTGTCGAAAGGGTGCAGATATCAATATTTAAACGGCACGTCAAATCAGCGGAACCGTGCTGCATTGGGCGAAGGACAGAAGGCCCCTGCCATTTCGAAATGCCTGACGTATGGGAAACCGGATACTCATTGATAATGAATGCTTTTCCCTGATTTGGGCGAATCTTTTTGCCTTTCGTGGACCGGTCATCATCACCGCACAACCGCGGAAAAAAATTATCTAAAAAAATAATGGTGTGTTGGGGCGGAAGGCATGTTGCCGGTGGGGTCTATGGCACTGCTTTTGCTTTACTTTCAGAATGTTGGTGTTGGAAAGGAGATCCGCAATGCGCTTTGCTGTGGTTTTACCGGCCTTATTGCTCATGATATTGCCTCGGGCAATAGGGGTCGCCATGGCGGCTGATCCCGCCTGGAGGATGCTTTCATCAAGCCACCCGGCATGGTTGCGCATCGAGTCGCCACTGCTCATCATGTTGGGGTGCGTTCTGCTGGGTCTGGCCGGCCTGGGGCGGAAAGCATTGCGTAACGATTAGATAGGGATCATCATGCCCACGGAAACCCACGACAACGAATCGGAACGGCGATCCGGTATTGATCGCCGCCAATTTTCCTACGCCCTGCATATCCCGGAGCGCAGGAACCGCAAAGAGCGCCGCCGTCGGTGGCGCAAAGGGTCCCGGCGCCTGCCGGAAGCCATGGCGCTTGAAGCTTTGGAAACGATGCCGACAAATGCCGGTTGACCATCCCTGACAGGTTGCGCCGTTCCCCGTAATTCCGATCTGAATTTTCCCCCCCTCTGGAGAGAATACCGGAGCAGTTTGACCGCTCCGGGGAGTTTTTTTGTCACTTTGCCGTTTCTTTTTGACGGCTGTGGCGGTCTGCCCATCAACGCGGTGGTTTTGGGATGATACGGATGATATCGCCGGGATAGATCAGGTCCGGGTCATGGATGCGGCTGAGACGTGCCAGAGCCGGATATTGGAAAGGGTCGCCGAGGTAGTGCGCGGCAATATCCCAGAGGGTGTCGCCAGCCACGACCACATGGGTGATTTCGGAAGGCGCCTTCGAATCCGGTTGTGGGGCCTGGGGAATGGTTTCCGCCGGATTGGTGGAAGGGCGTTCGACCATCAAGGTGAATGTTTCCGTTTCCAGCCGCAGGACTTCCCGGGGTGAGGACATAGCTGCCTCCGGGGCGGGGTCCGGCGGTTTTTTTTCGGCCGGCGGCTGGCGAGGGGGGGGCTCTGCTTGGACATCAGGCGGTGTGGTCGGCTGCGAAGCGGACGGCGTTTTTTGGGAGAGCGGTGCTGAAAGGTCGTTCGAATCCGAAGAGAGCGTGTTTTCGCTTTGGGTCTTCTTTGGGGCTGGATGGGAGGTGGCCGCCGTCACTGCAGGTTCCGGCGGGTTTTGTTTCTCGATGGGGGCCGGGGGCAAGGAGGGCGCGTAGCCCGACTCCCGTTCGAGGCCGCGCAGGCGTCCTTTGATCAGCCAAGCTGAGCTGAAGACCACCACGAGTAACAGCACCAACATGGCGGTCAGGGCCAGGGCATAGCGTCGGGCGCGCTGTTGGGGCTTTTTAAATCGTACCGGGCGCTTAAGCTTTGGCTCCCTGGCCGGGGGGGCGATTGGTCGGGTTTGGGGGCGTGAAGTACGTGGGGCGGCGCCCGGACGAGGGGACATGGCTTTTGGGGGCCAATCAGGAACAGGGCGCTTGGTTGCGGCGTTCCCAGGTGGGGTGGTCTTGCGGCCTTCCCTTTTCTCAGGGAGGGGGGAGACCCCTGAAACTTCCTTGACATCCGTGTCGTCTTCAGCGCCACTGGGCGGATCCGGTTCTTCCACTGCGACTGTCAGACGTTCCAGCGTTTTCAAATCCGGGCTGGGAAAAGGCGTATCTTTGGCCTGTTCGATGCGGTCAAAGCGTGTGTGCAACAGAACCTGATCGTCCCGCAGCATAAAGGCATCGACAAGACCCATGGCGCTGTGCGGGCTCACGGGATGCGGCGCGAGGCGGGCGGCCGGCAGAACATCCACCACTTTGTCCACCAGGAATGCGGTCGGGCCGGAGGGCAGACGGGTCAGAATCAACTGGCCTTCGGTCTTGGGCGGACCGGTTTCGAGCCCGAGCTTGCGGCGCAGGGAAATCACGCGATAAACTTGCCCCCGGTGGTTGATGACACCGATGACGGCGGGGGGGGCCTTGGGCAGCCGGCTTATGGGCGGCACCGTGGTAAACCGTTCCACTTCCCCGGTGGGAGCGCAAAAGGTGTACGGGGCCACCTTGAATATGACCAGATGGCGGTTGTTGCGGGATGACGGAGTCATGGTCATGGTCGGCACCGTGGCGGAAGGGGAAGGCGTGATGGTGTTATCGTAGGGTCGTCAATTCGCTTTTGTCAATTGGCCGATTGGATTTTGAGGGCCAACAGGCGGCACCCGCCGACGGAGTAAACCGGCGGGTGCCGACGGATCAAGGCGTTGTCTTGGCTTCGCTGCCATCCAGGGCGGAAAGGAAGTCTTTGACCGGATCGACGTCGAAGTCGGCCAGCGTGAAGGGCTCATTGCGCAGTGAAGAACGGGCCGGCATCTCGGTGGCGGTGTCATCCGCCGGCGCGAAAACTTCCAGCAGGGCGGTTTCGCTACTGCCAATGCTTATGCGATAGGCCGGATCCGTAAAGTCGGCTTTGGCGCGGTCGGTGAGGTAGGCACGGCACTTCAAACCGGACAGGTCGGTGAGGAGCCGATCCACCGTTTCTTTGGCCACGGTCTGGCCGTCGGCCGTTGTCCATTCTGGGGCGTCGGCTTTTTCCGACCCGGCTTCCGTGGGGGCTGCATCGCCTTTTTCAGGCTGGGGTGAATTGCTTTTGCGGAGCACGATCCTCCGGTCGCCCGTTTCGATGGCGAATTCCGTGACATCGTCTTTTTTGAACGCCAGTACGGTTTTGTCCCGCAGGCTTTCCACCGATTGATCGAAATCCTGCCGGAAGTTGCCCCGGGCATGGTAGACATTGGGATCGTCGGAAAGCCTGATGTGGGTGTGGCGCCAGGTATCGGCGGCCTTGCCGATCAGAACGTTGCGCACGGCATTGTCGCCATTGAAAGCCGATACCCGGATTTGCCGGGTTTCGTCAAGTTCGTAGCGGGCATAGTTGCGGCTTTCCGATACCAGGGCGGTGACCTGCAGTTCGGCCAGGGCATCGAGCATGGGGGTTATCCGACTGACATCGGCCGGGTAGTCGCCCGGGGACACCTGCCAGCCATCGTCACCCCGGGTCAGCACGACAATCTGATCACCCTTCTGGATTTCAATTTTGGTCAGGTCCCCGGTTTTTACGGCCGGAAGATCGGGCAGGGTATAGGTGGCCCGGTCGGTATCCCGGAAAAACAGGTAGAGACCCAGGGCGACAATGACAATCAACAGCATCGCGTATTCGATTTTTACCTTCATGGGGATATTGGCTCCTTCTAGGATTCCTGGAACATGGCCTGAATCCGTTTTTTGCGGGCGATGCGACGCAGCCACACCCCCAGTCCGAACAACACCACCAGGATCGGCAGACCGATCATATTGAAGGCCTTGGTCATGGTTCGGGTGGCGGGCGAGGGATCCTCGAGCGGGTTGAACCGTTGCTCTTTGCTGCGCATCACGGCCACGTCGACACGATCGTTGAGATAGTCAATGACATTCATCATGAACATGGAGTTGGGGGTGCGGCCGTCTGCTTCCAGCACGCTGTCCTGGATGAGTTCCGCCGAACCCACCAGCAGGATTTTGGCCGGAACACCTTTGTCCCGGCGATTGGATGAACTGGCGAAGCCGGAGAGATCTTTGGACGCCGGCGTGGCGGTATCGATATCCGTTTCCTCGACCCCCTCGGTGGCCGGGGCGGGGTCTGCCGGCTTTTCCGGAATCGGTTGGCCGGCGAAGTGGCTGGGGAATTCACCCTCGATGACATAGGCCAGCGGATAGGCGGTCAGATCTTTGGCTGGCGGCGGGGATCCGATTATCATGGGATCCAGGGTAATGCGGTCCTTCATCTCCCATGACTGTTCCGAAGACGAAAACAGGCGCGTGGCTTTCAAGCCGTTTTGGTCGATGCGTTCCGGGTCGATTTCCACGGGAGACATTTTCAGGGCGATCAACCCCCGGATGTCTTTCATGAACGGCAGATCTTGATTGATATGGGCGCTTTTGATGAGAGGGGCGAAATAGATGGGGCGCTCCCCGCCGCCCATTTCCTGGGGGAGCCGCTGTTTGTAACAGTTTTCGTCCAGCACCATCGACGGCGTGATCTTGATGCCATAGGTGGCCAGCAGTTTCTCCAGACCGGTATCGATGGGCTGGAAAGTGGCGCCGGGCGGCATCATGGCGCGCTGCGGATTGGGCGCCTGCTCCACGAAAGCATCCAGGAGCAGGGCGAGGTTGGTGCCGCGCATGAGGGCTTGGTCGATCTGGTAGAGTTCATAGTCCGAAAAGGGTTCCGTGGGGCGCGCAATCACCAGGCATTGCAGGCCCTCCTGAATGAAGCCGTCCTTCAGATCGATGCGCTTGAGGGAGTAGCTGTCGGCCACGAGGGTCGAGAAGCTGCGCAGGGTCGCGGCATTGCGTTGCCCCGGCATCTGGTCCAGTGCCAGGGTGCCGTTGCTGACCAGGTAGCCCAGGTTTTCGTTGATATCCACAAGGGCTTCCAGGTTGTCGTTGAGCACGTTCTCCATTTCGTCGATGCCCACCATCTGGTATTGGGTGCCGATGATCGGGATTCGCAGGACATTGATCAGCGGCATGGTGACGTTTTTTTCACCATAGCGCATGACCAGCCCGATAACCCCTTTGCCTTCAGCAATGTTGGCTTCCGGAATGGCCGGCCAGTTGAGTTTCATGATGCTGTATTGGCCGGCCAGTGCTTCGCCCTCGGGGTCTTTGGAAGGGTCGACGTGACGGTAGGCCAGCTTGTTGTAGGTTTTGGTATTGAGCCGAGCGACGATGGCGTCGAGTTCTTTGGCAAAGTTGGGCAGTTCATCCAGCCCCATGTAGGGCGCAACATCCTTGAGAGACGAGGACAGGAAAAGCGTGACCTGGATTTTGTCCTTCAGATTGAGAAAGGCGCTGGTCTTGTTGTTCAGTTTCTGAATCGCGGTGGTCAGTTTGTATTCCAGCCCGTCGATGGTGGTAATGGTGGGGATTTTTTCGACCACATCGCCATGGATCAGCGCTAGGCCCATATAGGCCCGCTTGAATTTGACTTCGTCTTCTTCGATGGCCTGGATTTGAACCGGATTGATGCCGTAGTCGGTGGCCTGCTGCTGGTTTTCACTGGCCTGCAGGCCGACATCGCCCTCCTGGGGGCTTACGTCATAAAAACGGTAATTGAAATTGCGGTTGGCGTGCAGGGCGTATTCCTCCAGCAGGTCACGCAGGTAGCGCTCGGTGTTGTTATGGGGGGCCGGCAGGTTCTTGGTGAAGAAAACCTTGATGGTCAGGGGTTCCTTCAGGGTGGCCACCACCCGCTGGCTGGTTTCGGAAAGGGAATAGATGCGGTTGGCGGTCAGGTCCCACCGGAAAAACAGGGTCAGTCCTGCAACATTCAGCAGAACCAGTACCACGAGGTAGATGGCGAATTTGATATATTTTTCATAGGTGCGCGTTGCCATGCCCGACTCCTTATTTCTTTTCCTGCATTGCGAGGTGTGCTGCGTACAATCCTAAAAAGACCAGGCTCAAAAAATAGAGAATGTCCCGCGAGTCGATAATCCCTTTGGCGACATTCTGGAAATGGGAGCTGGCCCCGAGGTAGTTGACAACATTGAGCACGGGGGCAGGGAAGAAGAACAGCATACGGTCCATCGTGGTCAGGCCGAAACAAATCACGGCCCCCGTGATGAAGGCGATGATCTGGTTGCGGGTCAGGGCCGAGGCGAACAGACCGATGGCGGTAAAGGCCGCCCCCATCATGACCGCACCCGCATAGCCGCCGATGACCGGTCCCCAGTCCAGTTCCCCCATCAGGGCGATGAACACCGGGTAGGCCAGGGTCGGCACGAGAATGGCCGTCACGAAAACCACACCCGCCAGAAATTTTCCGACAATGATATCCCGAAAGGTGACCGGCAGGGTCAGGAGGGTCTCATAGGATCCCGTGTTCAACTCCTCGGCAAAAAGCCGCATGGTGATCGCCGGCACGACAAAGGCGAAGGTCATGGGGAGCAGATTGAAAAAATTGCGCATATCGGCCTGGTTGAAGACGAAGAAGGTCGAAAAGAACAACCAGCCCGTCACCAGAAGAAAGACCGCGATAACGATATAGGCGATGGGCGAGATGAAGAAGTCTTTCAGCTCTTTGCCCATGATATGGGACACCTGGTGCATGTCAGTTCTCCTTGGTCAGTTCTCTGAAAATGGTTTCCAGGTTCTTGGTTTGCTGGACGAATTCCACGATGATCCAATCCGTGGCCTTGACGGCGGCATAGACAGCCGGCCGCGGATCCTGGTCGCCCCGGCAGGTCAGGGCCAGGTTTACGGTGGCATTGCCGTTGGCGGGCAGGATGTCGGCCGCCGTGATGCCGTCGATGCCGGCCAGGATCGTGCATGCGGCTTCGGGGTCGGCGTTTTGCAACCCCAGATGAATACGGTTGGACTGGCCGCCGGCGTGTTTCAGGCTCTCGGTGCGGTCGTCCGCCACGATGCGGCCCTTGTGGATGATGACGATACGGTCGCAGGTGGCTTCGGCTTCGCTCAGGATGTGCGTGGACAGGATGACGGTTTTTTCCCGACCGATTTCCCGGATAATGTCCCGAATTTCGACGATCTGGTTGGGGTCCAGGCCCGAGGTGGGTTCATCCAGAATAAGAATCTCGGGATCGCTCATCATGGCATGGGCCAGCCCCACCCGCTGTTTCAGCCCCTTGGACAATTCGCCGATGGTTTTGTGCATGATGCCCTGCAGCCCGCAGAGGCTTACCAGGCGCTCGATGCGTGCGGTTTTGGTATCACCGGTCAGGTCACGGATGTTGGCGACATAGTCCAGGTAGTCATAAACCAGCATGCCGGGGTACAGGGGGGCGGATTCGGGCAGGTACCCGATCAACTGCTTGATGGCCACCATATTATCCCGGACGTCCAGGTCCTTGATTTTGATCTGGCCGGCCGAGGGTTGGAAATAGCCGGTCAGCATGCGCAGGGTGGTGGTTTTACCGGCGCCATTGGGGCCCAGGAGTCCGATGATTTCGCCTTTCTGGATGTCGAGGTCGATACGATCCACGGCGCATAGATCGTCATAGTATTTGGTCAATCCTTCGACTTGGATCATGCGTTCTCTCCTTGATGGTGACTGACATGGGATGGGGTCCGGGAAACGGTCCGGACGCCGGCGACACGCTTACCGGTCGTGCCCCATCGTGGCTGTGTGCGTTTGACCCGCCATGGCCGTTTGGCAGTGCCGGTCAAATGAAGGCGGATCTGCTGTATCATGGATCGGGCCTGGCTGCAAATGTCAACGAAATTTTATGTCATAGCAGTATGTTAGGTTGGTATTAAGCCCGAGGGCCGGATGCCGGAATGGTCCCCATGGCGGGGTTATTTCCGGGCTTGGTTCCAATGGCCGGCCAACGACAGGCGCGGGCCTGCGGGGGTTAAGGATAACGGATGGGCTTGGAGCGCAGACGGTAGACCAATGGACGCTTACAGGCGATGGCATGGGACTTCATGATGTCGATAAATGACGTTTTTTTAGGCGTAATAGGGGGTTACAGCCAGTCTTTACATTCAGCTAACATGCTGGTAACACATGAAATACTAAGTAATTTTTGGGATCTGTCAAGACCCCTGACGCTGTCGCCGGCCGGCCTTTCCCGTTTTCACGCGCGACGGATGACAGCCCGTTGGACGATGAACTCCCACTCCCGGATAAGTTGCTGCCGGTGGTCGATGATCCATTGTTTGCCGTTCATCCGCATCAGTTCTTCGATACGCGTGCCGAGAACAGCCAGTTCCTCGGGCGTTCCGGGCAAGTCTTCCTTATCCAGCAAGGCGGTGATGGTTTCGATCTGCATCGGCGGCGGCTCCTTCCGGTTCTCCAAAATTTAGGGGATCGGGAAATACGGCCATCGGGGCAAATGTTGCGAAATTCACTGGCGTTCGAGGTGGCGTCCGGCTTCGATGGTGTCGGTTCAGTTGTCCGAGCTTTGATCCAGATGGTTTTGAATACGCTGCAGGCGGCGGTTGGTTTCTCCCAATGTCATTTGAATTTGTTTCAAAGCCGACAGGACGTCTTCATCGCTGTCCGCTGAGGCTTGTCGGCCGGAACCGAGCTGTCGGGCGATATCGTCCAGGCGGATACCGAGGGTGACGATAAAGTACAACAGCAGCATGAACATGTAGTCGTCTTTGCGCCAGCTCAGATGAAGAAAACCGAAAAGCAGCAGGATGAGGAAGATGGTACTGGTGACGGCGTAGGGGTGCTGGGTCAGTAATTTTTTCATGCCGGTTCCTAGCAGATGTTTAAAGACGTTCCATCACCATAGGTGAAACCGTCCCAAAAATCAATCGACCGTCGGCGGTGTCAATCTTCAGCGCCTGTGACGATCAATTGACAAATCGATGCTCGGTTGACACCTTGATGCATTGACGATGAAAATGCCCATAACATGAAATGGGGGCCCTTGGCCCTGGCCGCAGGGCAGGAGCGCAATCTGATGAAACCGATAGCCTATTTGCTGATAACGACCAGCGTTCTACTGGCGGGCGGGTGGTTTTGTGTTCCGCAACCACTTCGTGCTGTTGGGGTGGCTGTTGATCACCACTTGTATGCGGACCTTTTGCAGCAGTATGTCGACGACGGTGTCGTCGATTATCGCGGATTGAAGAAAGAGGAAGCACGACTTGATCGCTATCTCGAATACCTGGCCGGCATCCAACCGGATAAGTTGAACGACAAGGAACGCTTTGCTTTTTTCGTCAATGCTTACAATGCCTGGACCTTGAAGTTGATTCTGGATCACTATCCCGGTATTCGGTCCATCAAGGATGCCGGCAGCCTGTGGCGAAGCCCCTGGAAGAAAAAAATTGCCCGGATCGACGGCCGCCGAATGACCCTGGATGAAATCGAACACGATATCCTGCGGGCCCAATTCGATGACCCGCGGGTTCATTTTGCGGTCAACTGCGCCTCAAAAGGGTGTCCGCCCTTGTGGGGCGAGCCCTTCAGCGGGCAAAACCTGGACCGTCAGCTCGATCAGGCCGCCCGGGCGTTCATCAACGATCCGGCCCGCTATCGCCTGGACGGCAATACCCTGTATGTCAGCCGGATCTTCAAGTGGTTTGCCGAAGATTTCAATGACGATCCCATCGGGTTTTTTCAACAATATGCCGAAGACGCGTTGCGCATGGAACTGGAGCGACGCGCGAAGGATTTGCGCGTGAAATACCTGGATTACGACTGGTCCCTCAACGGTGCCTGACCGCAAGACCAGTGTTTTGGATAGTGCCCGCCATAAACCGTAGATTTCGGTTTCTGGCAAGGCCCGAGCGAGAAAGCCGCCAGAGGCCGAAAGATGCCCTTTAAGGATGGGCAAGACAGGGGGGTGCATGGCACAATATGACTACGACATTGGTATTATCGGTGGCGGGGCGGCGGGGTTGACCGTGGCGTCCGGTGCCGCCCAACTGGGCGCCAAAACCCTTTTGATCGAGCGGGAATCCGCACTGGGGGGCGATTGCCTGCACTATGGATGTGTTCCCAGTAAAACCCTGATCAAATCGGCCCAGGTGTATCGTGCCATCAAAAACGCCGAAGCCTATGGCCTGCCCGCCATGGCGGTGCCGCCGGTGGATTTCCGCAAGGTGGCCGACCGCATCCGTTCCGTGGTGGCGACCATTCAGGAACACGACTCCGTGGCGCGATTCTGCGGCCTGGGGGCCCAGGTGGAATTCGGGGAAGCCCGTTTCAAGGATGACCATGCAGTGGATCTCGAGGGGCGTACGTTTACCGCTAAAAATTGGGTGATTGCCACCGGATCCTCGCCCATTGTGCCGCCCATCGAGGGCCTGCGGGAAACGCCGCATCTCACCAACCGGGAGATTTTTTACATGGACACCCTGCCGGCCTCCATGACCATCCTGGGCGGCGGGCCCATCGGCATCGAGATGGCCCAGGCCTTCAGCCGCCTCGGCACCCGGGTGACGGTGGTGGACATGAGCCACCAGATCCTCGGCAAGGAAGACAAGGACATGGCCGATGCGGTCATGGCCGTTCTGGAAAACGAAGGCGTCACCTTTCATCTCAATGCCACCGTGGTCCGTGTTCGTGAGGATGGGGGGCGCAAGGTGGTGGCTATCCAACCTTCCGAAGGGGCCGAACTGGAACTGCCGTCCGAGGCGATTTTAGTGGCCATCGGCCGCACGCCCAACGTCAGCGGGCTCGGTCTGGAGGCGATCGGGGTGGATTTCAACCGCGGCGGCATCGTGGTGGACAACCGCCTGCGCACTTCCCGCAGGCATATCTATGCCGCCGGTGACATCAACGGCGGCTATCAGTTCACCCACGCGGCCGGCTATGAGGGCGGCATCGTTATCGCCAACGCCGTTTTCCGTCTTCCCCGCAAAGCCGACTACACCCATTTGCCCTGGTGCACCTATACGGATCCGGAACTGGCCAGCATCGGCATGAACGAGAAAGCCGCCCAGGCCCAGGGCATGGACTACACGGTCTGGAACGAGGCCTTCAAGGACAACGACCGCAGCCTGGCCGAGGGGGAGCGCACCGGACAGATCAAGATGCTGCTCAATGGGAAGGAGAAACCCATCGGTGTCCAGATCCTGGGGCCCCACGCCGGCGACCTGCTGAGTGAATGGGTGGCGGTTTTGAACGGGAAGACCAAATTGTCTACCCTGGCGTCGTCTGTGCACCCCTATCCGACTCTGGGGGAAATCAACAAGCGGGTGTCGGGGAACTATCTGGCCCCGAAAATTTTTTCCGAGCGGATCCGAAAAGGGCTCAAATTGTTCTTCAATCTCAAAGGCCGGGCCTGCGGCCTGCCCCAGGAGAAATGCCTCCAGGATTGTGAAATGGATGAATCGCCATGACCTATCGCTACGATGCCTGTGTGGATGCGCCGCATCGCCTGGTCTGCCGTAGAATGGGGCCTGTATTCGAGAACGCCGAGGAGAAGAAAGCCATGGAAGACGACACCCGACTGCCTGCCCGCCGGCGGCGCAACGCCATGTTTAAAGCGGGGGCTTTCCTGCTGTTCATTGTCGCGGCCGTCGGCCTGGTCCGTTATTCTCCGGTGAAAGATTACCTTACGGCTGAAGCCCTGCAGCAGTTTCTGAACCAGGCCGGCCTGTGGGCCCCGGTGGTTTTCATGCTTGTCTATACTGCCGGGGTGTGTCTGTTCGTGCCGGGAACCCTATTGACGGGGTTGGGGGCGGCCATCTTCGGGGCCTACTGGGGCTTTGTATACGTCTGGGTGGGGGCCATGCTGGGAGCCAGTCTGGCATTTTTCATCGGGCGGACCCTGGGGCGGGATTTCGCCGCTTCCCTCATCGGGGACAAGCTTAAAAAATATGACGACGCCATCCGCCGCAACGGGTTCGCCACGGTCCTTTACCTGCGGCTGGTCTATTTCCCTTTTACCCCGATGAATTTCGGGATGGGGCTGACCAGCGTCCATTTTCGGGACTATCTCTTCGGCACCGGCCTGGGAATTCTTGTGGGCACCTTTATCTTTACGTTTTTCATCGGAACGCTGAAGGACGTCTGGGTTTCCGGTGACTGGGGACAACTGCTGTCCTTCCAAGTCTTTTTTTCCATTGCCCTGTTTGTCTTTTCTTTTTTTATACCGAAGCTGATCAAACGCTTTCGCGGTGACGCCTGAGCCGTCGCCAACTTGACAAATGCGTGGGCCTCACGTTAACACTCGTGCCACTTCCCGCGCGAACCACCGGTTTTCCCAACGGTTTGGTTTTTCATAGCCCCGAATGCTCAGTTGCTCATTGTCAAAAGGGAGCGCCTCGATGAAAAGAAATTCAATTTCCGTCGTCGTTTTGTTGCTGCTGACTGCTTTTGTCCTGGCGCTGGCGGCACCGTCCCATGCTGTCACCCCAGCACCGGCTGCCAAAAGCTGGGATGCGGTCGTCGCGGAAGCCCGCGGCCAGACCGTGGACTGGTTCATGTGGGGCGGATCGCCGGCCGTGAACGCCTATGTCAACGGTTATGTGGCCGAGCGTTTGAAACAAGACTACGCCATCACCCTGCGTCAGGGGCCGGTCAAGGACATCGCCGAGGTGGTGGGCAAACTGGTGATCGAAAAACAGGCCGGCAAAGCCAGCGGCGGCCACGTGGATCTCATGTGGATCAACGGGGAGAATTTCCGGACCTGCAAACGCAACGGTTTGCTCTACGGTCCTTTCGCCGACCGCCTGCCCAACCAGCAGTACGTGAACTGGGAGAAGCCTTCAGTTTACAATGATTTCGGCGAGCCGGTCGAGGGGCTGGAGTCCCCGTGGGGCTCCGCCCAGGTGGTCATGATCTACGATACGGCACGGGTCGCCTATCCCCCCCGCACGGTGGGGGATCTGTTGACCTGGATCAAAGCCCATCCGGGGCGTTTTGCCTATCCGGCCCCGCCGGATTTTACCGGATCGGTGTTCGTGCGCCACATTTTCTACCATGTGGCGGGCGGTGCCGCCCGCTGGCAGGGGCCTTTCCAGCCCCCTGCATTGGACCAGGCGGCTTCCGAGACCTATCGGGTTCTGGGGGATTTGGCGCCGTACCTCTGGCGCCAGGGCAAAACCTATCCGGAGTCTCCGGTGCGGCTGAACACGCTGTTTGCCGACGGGGAGGTGGATTTCTCCTTTTCCTACCACCAGGCCGAAGCCTCCCGCAATATCATCGACGGGCTTTTTCCCGATACGGTCCGAACCTACGTGTTCGATGAGGGCACCATTGCCAACACCCATTTTGTGGCGATCCCGTTCAATGCCGCCGATACGGCCGGTGCGATGGTGGTGGCCAATTTTCTGCTCTCGCCCGAGGCCCAGCTCAAAAAGGCCGACCCGGATGTCTGGGGAGATTTTCCGGCCATCGACCCGGCGCGCCTGCCGGCCGGGTGGCAGGCACGGTTTGAGGCCCAGCCCCGTGGCCCGGCCACCTTGAGCGATGCCGAACTTCAATCCCGTCAACTTCCCGAACCGCCCTCCGAGATCCTTATCACGCTCGAGAAAGGGTGGCAGCAGCACGTGCTGAAAGGCCGCTGATGACATCACCGCGCACGACCGGCGCCGACGCCCGCACCCGCCAGGGCCCAGGGGCCGTCGCACTTTCCCTGGCGCTCTTACCGGCCCTGGCGGTGGTATTGCTCCTGTTCGGGGGGGGCTTCGTGCTGGGCATCGTACAGGCCCTGGGTTATCTTCCCGGCGCCGGTTTGGGAGAGTGGTCCCTGGCGCATTTCGCGCGTGTATTGACCGACCCGGATTTCCTGTACAGTTTTCTGCTCACCCTCTATATCGCCGGGGCATCCACCGCCATCGCGGCCGGTATCAGCATTCCGGCGGCCCTCGGACTGGCGTCTTTATCGGAACGCTCCCGTGTGATTCACTTCGTTTTCCAGATGCCTTTGACCGTGCCGCACCTGGTCATTGCCATCGCGGTGATGTTCATGCTGGCCCCGGCCGGGCTCTTTTCGCGTGCCGCCATGGGGGCCGGTTGGATCGCATCGCCTGCGGACTTTCCGTTGCTGATCAACGACGCCTGGGGCATCGGCATTATCCTGACCTACGTCTGGAAGGAAATTCCCTTCATTACCCTGATGCTCCTGGCCGTCCTGCGCCACACCGGTCGGGATTTACAGGATGTGGGGCGCACCCTCAAGGCGGATGCCTGGCAGCGGTTTCGCTATATCACCCTGCCCATCATTTTCCCGGCCCTGGGGGCGGCCAGCCTCATTGTTTTCGCCTATACCTTCGGGGCTTTCGAAGTGCCCTTTCTGCTGGGGCAGACCTACCCCATGACCCTGCCGGTGTGGGCCTATAAACATTACAGCGACATTGATCTCATGGCGCGCCCGGAAGGCATTGCCACCGGGATCGTGATCGCACTGGTGGTCATGACCGCTGTCATACTGGCCCAGGTCCTGACCAAAGCGGCGCGCAAACGGGGCCTGATTGCATGAAAACGTCTTCCCGCCGGTTCTTCGGATCGATTGTGGCGGCCGCCGTGGGGCTGCCGTTTCTATCGCTTATGTTGTGGTCCTTTGCGGAGCGCTGGTTTTATCCGGCCCTATGGCCCCAGGCCTGGGGCCTGCGCGCCTGGCGTTATATTACGTCCACGGCCGGTTTGCAGGTCATGACAGCCATTGGTCACAGTGTGGTGGTGGCGGCCGTGACAGCGGCCGTCGCCGTGGTGATCGCCGTGCCGGCCGGCCGTGCCCTGGGGCTGTATGATTTCAAGGGGAAGGATCTGGTTTCCGTTCTCCTGACGCTGCCGATTATTGTGCCCCCCCTGTGCGTGGCCATGGGATTGCACCTGTGGTTTATCCGGCTGGGGTTGGCCGAAACCTATGCGGGCGTGATCGGGGTTCACCTGACCTTTTGTCTGCCCTATGCCATTTTTGTTTTGTGGGGTGTTTTCGCCAATTACAATCCTGATTTCGAAGACCAGGCCCGTTCCCTGGGCGCTTCCCGTACGGCCGTCATGGCGCGCGTCATGCTGCCCATGATCCTGCCGGGCATCAGCGTGGCGGCCCTTTTTGCGTTTCTGCTTTCGTGGAGCCAGTATTTGAGCACGCTGATCATCGGGGGCGGTCGGGTGACCACGCTGCCCGTCCTGCTTTTCGCCCTGATGGGCAGTGGCGATCGGCCGGTGGCCGCGGCCGTCAGCCTGGTTTTTGTTGCCCCGGCGTTTATTGCTTTGCTATTCAGTGCCAGGCACCTGGGCAACCGCAGTCTTGCCGGAGTTCGTTGATGGGGGAATTAGACCTTAAAAATTTGAGGATCGATTACGGCGCCCGCATCATTATCCAAAATTTTAATCTGGCGGTGCGCAATGGAGAGATGATGTCCCTGCTGGGGCCCAGCGGGGCGGGCAAGACCACTATTCTCAAGGCTATTGCCGGATTGCTGACGCCGACCGGCGGCGATATTCTGATCGACGGGCAATCGGTGCGGGACGTGCCGCCTGAAAAGCGGGATGCCGTGATGGTGTTCCAGAAGCCGCTGTTATTCCCATTTATGAATGTGGCTCAGAACATCGGATTCGGGCTTCGTATGCGGGGGCAGCCCGGCAGGGAGGCCCAAAGGCATATCGGCGCTATCCTGGCCCTGACCCAGCTCGCAGGCTTGGAACATCGCAAGGTGCACGAGTTGTCCGGTGGCCAGCAGCAGCGGGTGGCCCTGGCGCGGGCCCTGGTGCTCAAGCCATCCGTGCTGCTGCTGGACGAACCCCTCAGCAATCTGGATGCCAATCTGCGCCAGAGGATGCGGGAACTCATTCAGACCATTCAATCCGAAACCCGGATGACCATGCTGTTTGTCACCCATGACCAGTCCGAGGCTCTGATGATTTCCCACCGGGTGGCCCTTTTGCTGGGGGGGCGTCTGCGACAGGTGGGTGAACCGCGGGAGCTGTTTTATCAGCCGGCGGACCCGGAGGTGGCGCGGTTTTTCGGCGGCCGGAATTTTTTCAAGGGGCGCGTCCGGGACGGCCAGCTGCACTCCGACCTGGGGGTGTTTCCCGTTGGGCCGCAAAATGGCAACGGGCACGTGCGCACCGCCACCATCCGGCCGGAAGATATCCGCATTGCACCCCAGGCGGCGGGGTTATCCCGGGGGTTGCGCGGCCGGGTTGTCAAAACCCGTTTCGAGGGCAGCAGCACCCGGGTCGTGGTGGCCTGCGGCGCCAACGAGGTGATCGTGCTGACATCCGAGGACGCCTACCGGCCCGGCCAGGAGGTGGCGATTACGGTGCCGCCGGAAAAAATACGGCTATTTCCCGGGGATTAAGAGGCTCTTCGTGAACGATCCGATGACATCCATGCAGGCGCGGGTCGAGGCGTACCTTGCCCGGCACGACTGGTCCGGCGTGCCGGCCATGGCGGGGCGCCCGTTTCAGGTCGCCCCCCTGGCGCGGGGGGAATACAACCTCAACTACCTTGTCTCTGCCGGGGATCGGAAGGTCGTCTTTCGGGTGAACATGGGCACTCAGATCGGCCGCGACGATCAAATTCAATACGAGTTCGCCGCCCTCGCGCTGCTTGCCGACAGCGGCGTGACGCCGGTTCCCTACTATGTGGACGATTCCCGCACCTTTTTCGACCGGGGGATCGGCATCATGGCCTATCTGCCCGGTCGGGCCCTGGACTACATCACCGACCGGGAGGCCGCTGCCCGGCTGCTGGCCACCGTTCACCAGGTGCCGGTGCCCGCCGACCATCACCTGATCCGCGAGGAAGCCCCCCTGGGGCTCATCTATCAGGAGTGCGCGCAGCTATTGGAAACCTATTTCGGCTCCCCCCTGGCCGATCCCGCCATTCGGACCTTTCTGCAGGAGGTGCTGGCATGGGCCGCGGAAGCGCGCGCCGGGGAGCGCTATTATCAGGAAGACCCCTGGCCCTGCATCGTCAATACCGAGGTCAATTCCGGCAATTTCATCGTCAATCCGGAGCGCGAATCAATTCATCTTGTGGACTGGGAGATGCCCCGCTGGGGCGATCCCTCCCAGGATATCAGCCATTTCTGCTCGCCGCTGACCACGTTGTGGAAGACATCCTACCGCATGAGGCCCGCTGAAAAGGTTCGTTTCCTGGAGGCCTATGCGCATCACATTCGCGATCCCCATCTGCGGGACACCCTTTCGGAAAGGGTTCGCCTGCGGGACCCGTTTGTCTACCTGCGGGGGATCGCCTGGTCCGCCATGGGGTGGGTGGCCTACCAGACGGAATTTGCCGGGATGCCCAACGCCAGCACCTGGGCGACCCTGCAGCGCTACATGCAGATCGATTTCATCCGTTCCCTTTTCGAGCCCTTTCTCGGCCGGGATTGACGGCCGTTACGGAAAAAAGCCTTTGCCATGCGCCATCGTGAATGCTTGATGATCTTTACCCGCTTCCCTGAGCCGGGCACCACCAAGACCCGCCTCATTCCCCGGCTGGGTTCCCGGGGCGCGGCGGATCTCCAGCGCCGGATGACCGAACATGTCCTGACCCAGGCCCGGCCGCTGCAGGATGTCCGCGGTGTGGACCTGGAGGTGCGCTATGATGGCGGTGATGCGGCAGCCATGCGCGCCTGGCTGGGAGAAGACCTGGTTTACGTCCGGCAGGGCGCGGGGGATATCGGCGCCCGCATGGCACGGGCGCTGCGGGACGGTATGGCGCGGGAATACGCCGCAATGGTGCTGATCGGGTCGGATATCCCGGGGATCTCGACGGCGCTCGTGCAGGGTGCTTTTGAAGCGCTTGCGGAAGATCCGGTCGTGCTGGGCCCGGCTTCGGATGGCGGCTACTATCTCATCGGCCTGTCGCGCGATGTGAAACCAACGGACCTGCCGACCTTGTTTTCCGGAGTACCCTGGGGCTCCGCCACGGTTCTGGCGGATACCTGCCGCCGTCTCCGCCGGCTGGGACGTCCCTGCATTCTCCTGGAGACCCTGGAGGACGTGGACCGCCCGGAAGACTTGCCGGTATGGGAGCGCTTTAACCCGAATATTGCATGAAATTTTTTCTGCCCAATGCATTCATCTCGCCGACATCCCGAACTGTCCGTGATCATTCCCACGCTGAACGAGGCCGCCCATATCGGTGATGTTCTCGACGATGTGCTTCAGGGCGAAGGGCTGGACGTCATCGTCGCGGACGGCGGCAGCACGGACGACACGGTGGCGCAGGCCGCGGCCCGCGGGGTGCGCATCTGCCGGGGGCCGGCCGGCCGGGCGCGCCAGATGAACCAGGGCGCGTCCCTGGCCCGGGGAGCGTACTACTTGTTCCTGCATGCCGACAGCCGGCTGCCGGTCTGCTTCGATAGGGTTATCCGGCGCGTCCTTGGCGACGCCGCGGTGGCGGCGGGGGCGTTTTCCCTGGGGATCGATGCCGATGCCCAAAAACTCCGGCTGGTGGAATACTGGACCAACCTGCGTTCCCGCCATCTCGGGCTGCCATACGGGGACCAGGGGCTTTTTCTCAGGAGGGAGCGCTTTCACCAATGCGGCGGGTTCCCCGAACTGCCCATCATGGAGGATTTTGTTTTCATCCGGGACCTCAGGCGCTTCGGGACCATCGTGACGGTGCCCGAGCGCATCCATACTTCCCCCCGCCGATGGCAGCGCCTGGGGGTGCTGCGCACCACCCTGATCAACCAGGCCATTGTGGTGGGATACCTGCTGGGCGTTCCTGCCCACCGGCTTTCCCGCTGGTACCGTCGCTCCCGGGGGATCGACAAGCCCGGGGGGACAGGTCGAAAGTGCTGATTAAAGCGGTCTGCGCTGCGTTCGTTCTGCGCTAACCCCTCCAACACTGATATTGGGACGGCTTGAGGCCCTTCGCCCTACGGGAGGAGCATCGCTTAAAAATGAACGGTCAATCCGGATTGGCCGCGCACAACCCGTTGTCCCAACCGGGCTTCCATGGCGTCGATGGCCTGGCTGCCGGTGCAGTGACAGGGAATGATCTTCTCGACTGCAAAAGTCGTCAAGGCCGTCAGGGTCTGTTCGAGGCGCTGGGGGCTTGCGTTCAGCAGGTGCAAGCCGCCGATAATGGCGCGGATACGGGACGTGCCGCTCTGGCGGCAGGCATGGTTGAGGGTGTTGATCAAGCCGGCATGGCAACAGCCGACACAGACCACCAGGCCTTTTTCCGTCCGGATCCAGAGGGCGAGATCATCGTCGATGGTATCGGCCGTGCGGGCCCCCCTGTCGCGGAAAAAGGGGCCACCGGTATCCTCGTAGCTGGTTTCCCGGGGAATGGGGCCGGTCAGACCGATGGTTTCGGACAACTGAAGGGCTTCGGATGTCCAGTGCATTTTTTTATCGGATACGTGATCGAGGGCGGTCATGGCCTGGGACGGCATCTGAATCGCTTTGGGGGTGCCGTTGCGGCGGCTGTAGCGGGGTTGCACCACGCCGGGGTGGCAGTACACGTGGACATGCAGGCTGCTGCTCAGAACATGGGGAATACCGCCGGTGTGGTCGTAGTGGCCGTGGCTCAAAACGAGCCGGTCGGTTTGGCCCAGGTCGATGCCCAGGGCCTGGGCATTGGCGGGTAAAGCTTGCCCCTGGCCGGTATCGAACAAAATGTGCTGCCCCCCGGTTTCGATCCAGAGTGCCAGGCCATGTTCAGGGGTCAGGCCGGATTTCGCCTGATTGTCCACCAGTATCGTAATGGCGATTTGATGCGTATCCATCTTTAGTCCTTCTTCGTGGGGAGGGTGTAAAAAATTTTCTGATCTTTGGCAACCGTTTGCAACCGGCCGGCGGTGGTCAGGGCCTCGAGGTGTTTGATGGCTTCGTTGACATGGATATTCAGGCCGGCCGCCACATCCCGGGGGGTACAGGGCCTTCGTTCGAGCAGGGCCAGAATTTCTTCTTCCCGGACCTGTCTCGAAGATGTCGCCGCGCCATCGTTTCCCTCCTTATGGCGCACAATATCCACGGCGCAGGGGAACCGGCCGGCCAGGGCCTGCAACCGGTCGGCGTCCACGGCCGCAGCCGATGTCTCGGCCGGGGGGCGGCAGACCGTGTTCAATTGAACCCGGGCCGGTTGAATCTGCTCGATGTACGCGGCGATGTGGTCCACTTCGGCATGACTGTCCGTCAGTCCGGCGAGCAAGAGGACTTCCAGCCAGATTCGGCCGGCGAAACGGCGGCTGAAATCGACCAGCCCGTTCACCATTTGGTCGAAAGACAGGTCCGGGTGCGGCCGGTTGATCCGCTGGAAAAGGGCGGCGCTGCCCGCGTCCAGGGACGGCAGAATCAAATCGGCGGTCATGAGGGCGTCCTGAACATCGGGGGACCACAGCAATGCCCCGTTGGTCAGCACGGCCACCGGGATGTCGGTCTGCTGTTTGATGCCGCGGATGACAGCGCCGATTTGGCTGTTGAGGGTCGGTTCCCCCGATCCGGCCAGACTGATGATATCGGGTCTTTCGGCTGTTCGCAGAACTTCCATGCATTCGGCCACGAGCACGTCGGCCGGCACATACGGGGCGCGATCCAGGGTCAGGTCGGTGGTTCGCCCCAACTGGCAGTAGACGCAGTCATAAGTGCAGGTTTTAAAGGGGACGAGATCGATGCCCAAGGACCGGCCCAGGCGCCGCGAGGGGACCGGACCATAGACATGCCGCACGTTATCGGTTTTCATGACGCAATAGCCTTTCTTCCGGTATCCGGCATGGCAGCAGCCGGTCCGCGGGAACGCATCAGGACATGGGTGCCTACCGGTTTATCTGTATGTTGCGCCACCACGGCGCATTTGATCTTGAACAAAAAAAAGATATTCTTGGCGCTGCTGCTCAGGGACTCGAAATTTCCCTGACCCTTGGCGATGATCAGGTCGGCTTGCCGGAACGTTTCCCGGAAGGCCTTGCTGCAGTCATCCAGCAGTGTCCCGGGGGCATCGGAACCGTTGTCGATAACGGTGACCATCTTATCCAGGCCGGCGGCCCGGGCATCTTCCCGTGTGGCGTCATTGATCACGGGGGCACCCCGGACCGCCAGGGTCACCCGTTCGCGGGGGAGTTGGGCTACGAGCAGGCGGTCGAAGACGATTTCCCCTGCGTTGTCGGCCAGGTAAAGGATGGATCGGGCGTCGGCGACCGACTGGGCAAAGTTGTCGAAATCGGCGTGGAAGGGCTCGGCCAACACACGGCGAACGGATCGCCGCACCTGGGCCTCCGTCACTTCCGACGTCGCCCCCAGATCGATCACATTGCCCGCAATGGCCAGACGTGCGGCCGCAGCCAGGGGGGATGACGCCCGGGCGATTTCTTTTTCAAGTTCGGGAAACAGCCCCCAGGCCAGCTGATTCTGGCGTGCCTTGGCATCGTGGTAGGGGTCGGCCGCGCCGGTCATTTGCCGCAAATGGCGGTGGATCTGCTGGGCCAGGACCGGCGGTGACTGGGCAAAATCCATCTGGCTGGCCTGGTGCAGCACGTCTTGCAGGACACGTCGATGCAGGTCGGTATCGGCAGACTGCAATCGGGCCGCATCGATCGCCTGGCGTACAAGGCAGGGGATGCAATCAAGGGATGTTTTCATGGTCGGTCAACAGTCGTTTCGAAAGTGGTCCAATACCCGGCCGAATGGTTCTGGTGCCATGCGGCGTGGTTCCTGGTCCAGGACCGCCGTGGCGATCCGATTACCCGGCGTGGTGCACCGCTATTCAGGGGAGCGGCGTGGCGCTGACCGGGCCGCTCCCCTGGCTTAATGCCGCTGGGTCCCATCAATCCTTGGCCGGATCGGATTCGATTTCCGCCAGACGGTTCTGGATGGAATCCAACTGGGCCTGCAAGGCCTTGGCCTGGTCGGCCAGGGCCTGCTTTTCAAGATCGGGATCCGTCTGCCCATAGGGCACGGGATATCCGTAGGCCGCGCCATAGCCTCCTCCGCGCCGGCCGCCCCAGGGGCCGCCGGACCAGTCCTGGCGCCATCCCCGGCCGCGGCCACCGCCCCGGCCGTATCCCATTCCAAAACCGCCGCCGGCACGATTGGTCCATCCCTGGCCGGCAGATCCGCCGCACGGTCCGGCGCCCCAGCCGGTCATGGGTCCCATTCCATTCGGGCCTGTTCCATTTCTTCCTGGCATAATATTGTCCTCCTTTTTTATTATTGATAGATGGAAATGTCCTTACAATCTCTCTCAAAATTAGGGTTTTCGTTCGAGATACGGCGAAGCCGAGGATTCCCGCAGGGCGGGACTTCCCATCTGTTCGATTCCTCAGCGGTGGGCGCAACCCGCAGGCATACTGTAGTATGTCGAGGACTTGAGACGAGGCTTCAACGCCGATATCGGGCGAAAAAACTTTTTTGAGAGAGGTTTAACCTCTGGTCATGGCCGCCCCGCACTGGGGGCATGTCTGCATGACACAGGGTTGGCCCCGCTGGTGCGGTTCACGCCGTCCGCATTGCGGGCAGACACAGTCACCGGTGTTGTTCGTTGCGGCGTTGTTGCCGTTCGATGCCGGCTGGCGGATGCCGCGTCCCTGGCCTCGACCGCCACCGGATCCCCGGCCGCCCTGGCCCTGACCGCCGCCGCCACCCTGGCCCCGGCCGCCGCGTTTGCCTTTGTTCATAACGATTGCCTCCCTGTTGCGAATGGTGCGGCCGTGCGCCTGATGACGGCCGCGTCGACAGCATCCCGGCATGGCGAAGTCATCGCCTTCCAGCGTGCCCTGGCACCAGGCCTGAATGACCTGGTCGGGATCTCCGCTGACGTAGGGGATCACCTGGATGCCGTAACCGGCCACCATGGCGGCTACCGGTCGCGAAATCGCCCCGCAGATCAGCGTGTTGACCCCCAATTCCACCAGCCGCAAGGCTTTCTGCACGGGAAGGTCACCTGCCAGGCGTTCTTCGGTTTCTGCAATCCGTTGGCCGGATGCGATTTCCACGAGGCGAAGTTCCCGGGCCACGTCGAAGACCGGTGCAATGCGATTGTCCCATATGGTTAGCGCAATCTTCATTGTTGGGTGTCCTCCGGGCAATGCTGACCCTTTTCATAGCATAGGGTATGCCAGAGGTGGTGGGGAGGAAATTATTATTTTAACCTGCTTGATTTACTGATAAATTTATAACTGAGGGGTCGGGGGGTATCATATGTGTAGTAGCAAATATGCAACTATGTAGAGAAATTTAGTAGCGATATTGCAACTATTTCTGGCGGGCGGAACGCCCGTCGGTCCGGGGCGGGACGATTCCCAGTTTTTTCATGCGGCGGAATAAGGTGGTTTTATGGATGCCCAGGGCCCGGGCGGCGGCGGCGCGGTTGTTGCGGTTTGCCGAGAGGGCCGTGCGAATGGCCTGGGCGTCGAGCAGGTCATGGGCGGCCTTGATACCGGTTTCGGCCGTCTGGCTGCCGGCCCGGGGCTTGAGGTCGTCGGGCAGGTGCTCGAGGCCGATCAAGCCGTCCTGGCAGGTGATAAAAGATCGCTCGACGACATTTTCCAACTCCCGTACATTCCCGGGCCAGGCGTAGCCCATCAGCAGGGAAAGGGCGTCGGTGGTCATGCCCTGGATTGCTTTTTGCTGCAAGTGGTTGAAGCGTTCGATGAAGCGTTCCACCAGAAGCGGGATGTCCTCCTTGCGCCGGCGCAGGGGGGGCAGTTCCACCCGTACGACATTCACGCGATAGTAAAGATCTTCGCGAAAGGCGCCCCGGCGCATCTGCTCCCCCAGGTCCTGGTGGGTGGCGACGATGATGCGGGCGGCGGTATGTTCGGAGCGGGTGGCCCCCAGCGGTTCGTATTCCCGTTCCTGGAGGACCCGCAGGAGTTTCACCTGCAGGGTCGGGCTGATCTCGCCGATTTCATCCAGAAAGAGCGTGCCGCTGCCGGACATGGCAAACCGGCCGGGTTTGTCTTTGGTGGCGCCGGTAAAGGCGCCGGCCTTATAACCGAAGAGTTCGGATTCCAGGAGCGATTCCGGCAGGGCGCCGCAGTTGACCGCCACAAAGGGGGCCTGGCGCCGCGGGCTCAGGTCGTGAATGGTCTGGGCGACCAAATCCTTGCCCGTGCCGGTTTCGCCCAGGATCAGGACCGTGCTGGGACTGGCCGCAATGGCGGGCAGGGCTTCGAAGATGCGCTGCATCAGCGCGCTGCGGCTCACCAGGTCGCCCACCCGGGCGCGGCCGGCCAGCTCACGCCGCAGGGCTTCGATCTCACTGAGATCGCGGAAGGTTTCGGCCCCCCCGATCACCCGGCCGTCGCCATCCCTTAGTACGGCCGTGGAGATACTGATGGGGATCCGGTTGCCGTCGGCATCGATGATATAGCCCGACTTGCTGATGACGGGTTGGCCGGTTTGGAGGGTTTGCCGCAGGGCGCAGTCGGCGCCGCACATATTGGAGCGGAGCACTTCCGAACAGCGGCGCCCGATGGCTTCGTCCCGGGGCACGCCTGTAATGGTTTCGGCTGCCCGGTTGAAGGAGGAGATACGCCACTCCAGATCCACGGTAAAAACGCCGTCCGAAATACTTTCCAGGATGGCTTCAAAGGGTGTCGGCGATGTATCGTTTTTTTTAGGTTCGCTCATGGCTCTGGGGACATCCGGATTAGCGGCGTGACGGGTATTCCGTTACCGGCTGTGTTGCGTTGCGCTGTGACCATAATGCCTGCATTGCCGCGATGCTACCGGTATTCGAACAATAATTCAAATTAAGTTTGTGGCCATGACCCCTTAAGGGCCGGTGCCAAACAGCGATAGTCAGCTACCCACAATTAGGAAAAAGATTACTTATATTGCGTATTTAATCCTCATTTGCAAATTTAACATACTGAAATATTTGACTATATGAAATTTCCTTCTTTTTGGAATAAAACTTGCTAATATGTTGGCAATCTAGTAATTGCAGAAGGCACTTTCAGCCCACCAATCAAACGATCATTACCCGGCGCTTGCACTTTTTCGCCTGACGAAACATAGACGTTCATTTTCTATATCGCTATTAGCAGCTGATTCTCTACCGATATTGTACGGGAGCTATCGAGGTCACTATGCGTCGGATCGTTTTTCGCCCACCGGTCTGAGCCTCCTTGCGGGCGTAGCCTGCTCGCAAGGAGGCTTTTTTTTTAAAGCCAAACCCTCTGTGAAGAGGGGGCGGAAAGCCACGGATCTTTCTACCTTCAGGGCCGGATCAACGACCCGCTTTCGCCCAAAAAGACAGCCGGGCTGCCGAGCGTGACATCGTCAATGTCACCCATGCGCAGGCCGGTTTTTTTATATCCAGACGCACGGCACATCCTTTTATCCATATTGATTTGGGGGCATCATGTTGATTCGGGATTTCACTGTATTCGTCCTTAGGTTGCCGAAACATCTCAACGCGCTGTCCAGGGGCCGGACGTTTTCAATCGTTGTGCTCGGTATGCTCACAGTGTTCCTATGGCTTGCGGGTTGCCTGCTGGGCGTGAATCCGTTGCATGCCGATGACGAGGATATCGTTACGGTCATCAGCGGGACCGATGCGGCCGACGCCATGACTGCCAACGACCCGATCGATGCCCAGGCGGGTCTTGTTACGGATGCAAGCGAAAAGATTGAAGCCACGGCGACAGCCCTCGATGCCCAGGCGGGTGACGATATTGTTCTGAGCAATGGTGTCGTGACGTCGGATGCCGACGCGTCGGCATTGCTTCTGCAGATTCTGGATGCCAAAACCCAGGCCCTGGCTAAAAGCCTTGGCCTTGTCGCGGGTGATGGCGACGACATGATCGCCAGCAGTGATTCGGTGACCGTCGACGCCATGGCGAGTGGTGTTTATGCCGCCGGGCTCCTGTTCGATGCAGGTGATCGTGACGGCGATGACCTCAAAGTCGACCTGTCCCTAAACAGTGAGGCCAAGTCGACGGCCATCGACGCCGGTGACGGCGATGATACGGTCAGCAGCGATGGGGATCTGGATGCCCATGCGACGGCCACCAGCGGTGGAACCGTCGATCGATTGGCAGCCGGATCCCAGGGGGCGGTGTCTCTGACATCCAAATCAGGGGCCCAGGCGGAATCAACAGGCATTACGACCGGTGGCGGGGACGACCGGATCGACAGCACCGGCACGATCACGTCCACGGCAACCGCCACCAGCGGCGCCCTCGGAATGAATCTGTCGGCGGAAGAGGATGCCGCCGGCGACAAGGCCAAATTGGAACTGGATATTTCGGCGAGTGCCCAGGCGACGGCAACGGGCATTGTATCCGATGGGGATGAGGCCGAGGAAGAAGAAAAAGACGCGTCCCCGTTCGGTATCAATGGACTGCGTGTCACTTATGAAAAAGAAACAACGGCGGGGAGTGGCGCCGACCTGATTTCCAATGGTGACGCCATACAGACCACAGCGACCGCCACCAGCGGTGCCGGCGCCGCCTCCGTTGACATCAGCGTGGACGGATCGGCCACGATCAAGGCCAATTCCGAAGCAGAGGCGGAAGGTACCGGGATCGCTTCAGGGGCCGGTCAGGACAGCATTGTCAACAGCGGCGACCTAACGGTTGTATCCACGGCCACCGTCGGCGCCTTGAGTGCTTCTTTTCAGGTGGGCGAATCCGGTTCGGATAGCGGTAGCGAATCGGAAAACAATCTCAGCAGTCAAAGCGAGGCCAAGTCAACGGCCCATGCCGTGGGAATCGCCACGGATGGCAAAGGGCAGGCCAAATCAATTTCAGCTTCCGGCGGGATAACCGATGCCGCCCTGGAAATTCGTTTTCGAAAGACCGAAGAAACCCTCAGTGAAGACGATCAGTTAATCAATGAAGGGGGCATCACGACGGTGGCGACGGCAACCTCGGGCAGCGAGAGCGCGGCCATCGACATTATGGCCGGCGGTTCGGTGGCGTCCAAGGCCAATGCCGAGGCGACTTCCGAAGCCGTGGCGATTTTCACGGGGGGTGGAGACGACACAGTCACCAACACGGGGGCGTTGGATGCCGTGGCCACGTCCACGGCCGGGGCCATCAGCGTTGGTCTGGTGGCGGGGGAATCCCAGGATGACGGTACCGGTGATGATTCAGATGACAGCGGGAGCGTCAAGAGCGAAACCGAAGTCAAGGCTACGGCCATGGCCAAAGGGATCGACACCGAAGGGGATGCCCGGTCAAAAAGTATTTCCACGGATGTGAACATCAGCCGCTCGGGTATCGCCGCCGGATTTGAATACAGCCAGGAGGCGGCCTCCGGCAACGACACGGTGGACAACCAGGCCGGTATCACAGCCGTATCGACAGCGACGTCGGGCAGCGAGAGCGCGGCCGTCGACATCATGGCCGGTGGATCCGTGGCGTCCAAGGCCAATGCCGAGGCGACTTCCGAAGCCGTGGCGATTTTCACGGGGGGTGGAGACGACACGGTCACCAACACCGAAACGGGGGTGCTGGATGCGGTTGCGACCTCTACCGCCGGGGCTATCAGTGCCAGTATTGGCGTTTCCGATTCGTCTTCCCAGGATGACGATGGTGGTATCTTGGATAACCTGCGGGAGCGCTTCTGGCCGACGGTCCACAGCGAGGCGAATGCCACGGCCACGGCTACGGCCCGGGGCATCGATACGGAAGGCACGGCCGAGGATAAATCCTTCGCCGGGGATGTCTCCCTTGACTGGCAGGCCCTGAGCCTGGGTTTGGCTTACGAGGAAAACCAGGCCAGCGGCAATGACCGCGTTGAAAACGATGGTGCCATTACGGCTGTTGCCACCGCCACCAGCGGGGCCGGGGCCGCCGATATCCAAGTGAATTCCGACGGCACGGCGGCCGCCGAAGCCAATTCAACGGCGTCGGCCCGGGCGGAGGCCATTCAGACCGGCAGCGGCGATGACAACGTAGATAATGAAGGCGCGCTATCGGCTGTGGCAACTGCCAGCGCAGGGGCCTTGAGCGTCGGCGTCGCCCATGCGGAAGACGACGACACCAAGGCCCGGGTGGAAGCCAAAGCTACCAGCACGGCCCATGCCAGGGGTATCG